>Ga0256407_10002414_pt1 | contig 35818 bp, 27 predicted proteins | sample RumenRJG_04DNA_FD_193489 | JGI IMG/M metagenome (GOLD analysis project Ga0256407, IMG submission 193489) | Bovine rumen microbial communities from Lethbridge, Alberta, Canada - RJG_04 | ecosystem: Host-associated > Mammals > Digestive system > Stomach > Rumen | place: Canada: Alberta...
AGCCTGTCCTTGGCGTGATGTACTTGTACCTGCAGCGCCGCCAGCTGTCTGAGTACCACCTTGTCCGCAGTATGTTGTATTTAATGAACCTGATTTTGTACCAGCAACACCAGACGTACCTCCACCAGCTCCTCCAACACCATAGTATGCTGAGTTACCTGAGTACGCAGCAGATCCACCACCGCCACCAGCAACTATAATAATATCACTTGTGTATGAACTTAAGTTTTGAAGAAGTCCAGATCTTGCAGCTACACTAGTAGCTCCTCCTCCTACTCCTCCCCAATAATGAGCACTACCGCCGCCATTATATCCACCGGTTCTAGTAGAGCTTGAAGTTCCTGTATAAGAAGAGCCACAACCACCAACATTAATATAAATGGTCATTCCATTCTGAGTTTCAAGAATACCTGTAGAAGAGCCTCCTCCACCTACTGTTGTGTAGTTAGCGTTTGAAGAGCTTCTTCCATAGTTACCTGAAGCTCCTGTAATATTAAATTGATACTTACCAGGCCTTAAAGCTAAAGTAGTCTCGTCACCTGTGTAAGCACAGGTCATAGTATCGCCTGTACTAACATCATATATATCAAATCCGGAAGATGTAATCTCATATGTTGCCATATATTAATCTCCCATTAAATCTTCAAATAAATGTCACCATCATTGCCAGTTGAAGAACTAGGTTCTGATGATCCTACATAGTAATTACAAACTTGAAGCAATCCTGTCTTAGGACTGCCCGTAGATGAAATAAAAGTTTTTCCTTCTAAGACATCATTTACAGTAGCAGTTGTACTTGTAACATCTGCATAGTTAGACGGAATGGCTTCAACAGTAACAGATGATAATCCTTGATATCCTGAATCTGGTGTAACAGAAACAGGAATATTTGAAGGAGTAACTGTCTTAGGTTGCAATGTAACATGACTATCATTAACATTTACAACTACAGAAGAATAGAATGTACCACCTGTAGCAGTATATGTACCATTTGCTGTCGCATTTAAAGTTGTTGAGCTAACAGGTGTTATTGTAACACTATTTAAAGCTGTATATCCTGTGTCAGCTGTAACAACTTGCTGAGTTGAAGATGGGTTAGCTGTTTTATCTTGAAGAACAACTGCTGTGCCACTTGTATTAAGATTATGCACAGTTGTTGTCATTTGAGCTATTGTTAAAGGAGCTGATATGTTAGCCTTATCAGCAATCTCATCAGCTAAGTTATCTAACAGTGTTTCTGTAATTAATACTTGAGCCATTAGTTACCTCCATAAGCTAAATTATCACCATCTGTATAAGAAGGTCCTGTATAAGAACCTGTAACTCCGAAGATATTAACTCCAGATTTTATATTTCCAGCAATCAAATCAGAATCACCACTAACTGTGACCTGTGATAATCCATCATATCCCGTATCTGCTGTAATTACTTGTTGTGAAGCTGAAGGTGTAGCCGTCTTCGCTTGAAGAGTAGGAGTACCTCCTCCTTGATGAGTTCCTTGAACTCCAAATATCGTGACTCCTTGTGCAATATTAGATGCGATTAAATTAGAGTCACCTTTAATTGTTTGCACACCAGTAAGATACTGATTGGCTGTAATTGTCTGATCAGTAGTTCCAGGAGTGTATGTCTGAGCTGCTTTTGTTGTGACAGAAGCTGTTAAACTAACATCTGAATTACCTGCAGTTCCAGAACTTATGTAACCAGCTGAAACTGTAGGAGTATTTGATACAGTTTTACTTAATGTAATTGTATTTGTTCCAGTGCTTATTGTTGCACTTGTTCCTGATATGCTTGCAGCTGGGGTTGCGCTTCCAGTAGCCACATCGGTTGTTGTAGAAGTCGTATAATAACCAGCAGGAGTTGTTACTGTCTTGCCGCTTGCTGTTGGAGTAGGATCAACAGTTACACTTGCTGTTAAACTTACATCTGAATTTCCAGCTGTACCTGAACTAATATAGCCAGGAGAAACAACTGGAGTATTTGAGACTGTTTTACTTAGAGTAATAGAGTTCGCACTAGTTGTTATGGTAGCACTTGATCCTGAGATAGTAGCTGCAGTAGTAGCACTTCCGCTTGATATAGCTTTGCTAGCTTGATTTTCATAGTAACCAGCCGGAACGGTTACAGTTGCTCCTGAAGCTGTAAGATCAGTGCTATCTCTTCTATCAATGCCTGATCCTACATACGTTGAGCTTATCGCCTCAACAGTAACATCACTTAATCCATCATAGCCAGAATCTGCAGTTATACTCAGCTGACTCTCTGTTGGAGCAGCTGTCTTCGATTGAAGAGACGGAGTAGGAGTTGGAACTGATACTGTAACTGAACTATATGCTGTTCCAGCTGGAGCTGTATATGTAGTATTCGAAGTTGCTGATAATGTATCTAATGTAACATTATCCTTAACTGGATCAGAATTAGAATAAACATCAATGGTACAACCACCAGGTACAGGACACTTAGATGAAGATATCTTATAAAATTTTACCGCACTATTGCCATTTGAACCCGGCTTTTCAAACTCAGGAGTTATTACTTCATTATTATAACGTACTTCAAAATTACCTCCTGAACTTAACCTGATATAGAATCCAGCGGCAGGAACTCGTAATGTACCTCGGTCATTAGCAGCGATTATTCCAGAGCTTAAATTCTTTACGTATGTACCGTAACCGCTATACTCAGAGATAACTGAAGATACAAATGAAGATAATGAACCGATTACTGGTATAGAAGCATGATTAACAATTGTTAATGGTAAAGTCTTGTTTACATAATCAATAGCTACATCAGCCGAAGCGTAATTTGTTACATCATATGTTCCGTCATCATCTATACTCAATGTTCCACTCACTAACTCATCGGCTGATACAGTTACATCTGTACCTGTTATTGTACTTCCTGTAATCCATCCTGTTGTATTTGTTACAGAAGGAGTAACTGTAACTGAATTATTTGATGCAGTTCCTTTTGTGGCGGTAGGAGTACCTGCTGTTCCAGACTTTGTATTAACAACAACCTGAGACATAGCCGTGAACTGTGCCGTTGGCCCTATTGTGGCAGAGCCTTCAATTATTGTATGCTGTCGATTAGACTGAACAACTTCCTGCGAAGTAGTATTTACATAAGTGTCTGTATCTCCTGTTCTAGACTTAGTAACACTAAATGATATTGCAATATCATTCGCTGGTAATGAATAACTATAGCTAGATGAAGCTACTTTCGATCCATTGACATATATAGATGAATTTCCATCTCCGAAAGGATACGCATAACAATACAATGTGTCCCCTTCATTAAATGTAAATGTATCACCACTCGTATAATATTTTGTACCTGATGATCCTGGATATATAACATAAGCCAATGATGAATCGCCATTCCGTCTCAATGTTGCTGTATATGTCTTTACATTATCAACAACAACATTTCCCTCAAGATACTTTCTTTGAGTCAATAAAGTTTTTGTTCCATTATCACCAAGACTAGCTATTGTATTTCCTTTATAGGTTATTGTTGTAGCCATTATGATACCTCACCATTATATACAGGAAGAACTGTAGGAGTATTTATAACCGTAACAATATATTCTCCATTAGATCCTCTTGTTAACTTAATAGTTCTAATCACAACATCTGTACCATCAAAAATTGTACCACTAAATATTATCATTTCATTTGTCGGATGAGATGATGATACAAATTTATATGTCATAGGTAAGTAAAAATCGGGATAAGTATTACTCGCAAAATGACCAGCATCAAGAACATATAAATATATAGCATATCCTGAATTAGATACATATTGAGCAATATTATCAAACGTAGGTGAACTATTACCTGGTATTGATAAACTATAATTACCATTTGATAAGAGTGTAGCATCTACACGGAAATTACCATCGATATAATAAGATGAACTATCAATTATTCATTCACTATTATCTTCATCATAATATATGTAACTATAATTTCATCCTTCATAAGAAAATTGTTTAAACTCACCACCATGATAATCAAAGTAGCCCCCATCTGTAGTATAAGTAACTCCATCTGAGATTTCTGTATTGATCATATGCCCACATATTGATCCTCCAGCTTCACTGACAGCTTCTATTTGACTTATTGTGTGACTAGACGTTATTTCACCGGTGCTATCATCTAATTCAAATTCAACAATTAAATCATATTTTCGAATCTTAGACTCATCAGGAACATCACTCATAGTAGCAATTTTATTAGATGAAGCATTATATGCAGTGTTAGTTACTATATTAGCTACATCATTGCTTATAATTGAAGTGCCATTAATTTGTACATCAGTTACTGAGACACTAGGTATCTCAGAAGTAAGAGCAAGTGTACCAGAAGAACTAGGTAAATGAATTTCTGTCGCTGCTCATGCGGGAGCATCTATTGTAGTATAGTTCGCATTAGCATGATTTGAAATCTTAATTAGTCCCCTAGTTCCCTCATCTGAGCTAGATTTTCCAATTTGTAATGTAGCATCTCTGCCGGCGCTAATAGAAAAATCCAATGCTCCAGAAGTTTTAGTCTGTGTAACAGTTGAGCTTGAATTAGTTGATGTATACAACATAACTTTACCGCTATTACTATCTACGCTATAAGAATTAGTAACTGCACTTGGTATTGTTAATGAAACCGCGCCTGTTTGTCCATTAACACTTGTGACTGGAGCCGTATATGTATCTGGCAATGCCCCTACATCAGAAGCAGTTAACACAACTGCACCAGTTTTAGTATTAACAGAAGTTACAGGAGCGGTAATGCCAGAAACAGCATCATCAACATCACTCATTGTGGCTAATTTATTTGTACTTGCATTATAAGCAGTATTAGTAACTAAATTAGCTACACCGTCAGAAACAATAGAAGTACCATTAACTTTAGAATCAGTTAGTGTACCTTGACCTGGAGTATATCCTAAAGCTGAAGTAATTGCAGTTCCTGTTATCGCATGAACATGATCTGCTCTAGCATACTGTGTAGATGTACCTACAGCTGAAACAGTTGCAATATTTTCTACAGCTTGAGCTGGTGTAATAGCGTCATCTGTAATAAGATATAACTCTGAATTACTTGGATCTTGAATACTATCATATTCATCTTGAGTCAATACATTAACTATTAAATCATTGACTGTTACATCTGTATAAGGCATAAATTAATTCTCCTCATATTACATTACTAGTTCTTCAAAAGTGGAGTGTATACAGGGATTGTATCGCCCTCTCTTCCACTTTCAGCGGCAATGCCAACTACATTTTTACCATTATATTTTTGTATGTAATCGTTTTTATACTTTAAGCTATTACCATCTCACTTAACAAGAGATAATGTAACACTTTTTTCAACATCAACGGATGCTTTTCCAAATGCTATAACATATACTCCGTGCTTAACTCTAAGTAAACTAGACGCATTATATACAAGTGAACTTATCGGTTCTCATACTTTTTCTATTGAAATAAAATTTTTATTATTAATATCAAATAATCTAAAATGAATCGCGTCTGTTCCCGGATTTGAAAATGCAATTGCAGCAACATTATCATCTACATCTACACCTATAATATTCGAAGTATAAGCAAAAGCGTCTGATCATAAATTAGTTTCTGTAACAGAGTTACCTAATACATCAATTCTTGATATAAATATATTTGTATTTCCTGCTTTATTATTTGAATAAAATATTATGGCTGAAGTATCACTTACTCTACTAATTCCCATAGGTTGTGTACCAGTAGAATTATTTAAATCACAATAACCACCTAGACTAACTGAATTGTTGTCTATAGTTGCTAAATATATTCTCTTATATGATCCGCTTCTACACGATATTAATGCGTGATGATCGTCTAATCTACATAAGTAAAGATATTGACCAATATTCTGAATATCTGATAGCACAGCACTATATGTAATTGTCATAGTGACATTATTCACAGATATTAATACGCACTGCATATTATAACTACTTCCTGTGCTAAATACTACCATTACAGTATTGTCAGATATTTTGATTGCTTTTGTATATGGCGCAGAAGAAAAACTACAAGATAAAGTTAAATCTAAATAACTTGAATCATCTAAAATTAAATCATCTCCTGATCTTCTGTATTTTAAACAATAAGCACCAATACCTTCATTGTAACTGCCGCCTACTCATAATATACGATAATCATCTAAATATACTATTGAACTATATGCCGATGATATTGACTTTGAAGAATCTACTTTTAAATTAACAGCATATCTTATATCGTTGTCTCTAACTTCACATAAGGATAGCGTCGCATCTTTTCTTGCATATGCTATTCAAGGATAATCCTCATTAGTATTAGAATCTTGTATAAACATCCCAACAGCACTCTGAACAACAATATTCGAATCATAGTCTATAGGAGCTGTAAAATACATATAACTACCATTATATGATACAAAGTCTCCTTTATTTATAATCTCATCACTTCCTACCTTGTAGTAAGATACTGTCTTATTATTTAATAGATTTTCTAGACCAGTGTCTTTAATAGCACTAACAGTATTTGTACCTATATTTCCAAGTTTAAGTGCCATTATTATCTCCTTTAGGAATATATATATCTACAGTACCCTCTGACGATGTATCAGACGCTGCTACACCATATAAGTTCTCTAGATTCGTGTTATTACACGAATACACTAAATCATTCTTATATATAAAATTCTCACCATCTCAATATGCATATGAGAAACCTGAAGATACGCCTTCATCCGTAGTTGCACTATTATATATTACAGCATACTTATCATAATCAACATGTATTATATCGCAACTCCTATTTGTTGAGCATGTAGCTCCAATTAGTTTTATTCAATCTAATACATTTCAATTAAGGTCAAATAGTGTTAAAAATAAACTTTTATAAAAGCTATCATAATAAAGTAAACACACTGTCGATGATCCTTGAACAAAATTATGAATTGTAGAAATATTTATAGAAGGATCGAACTCATACACAGTGCTGTCTTTTGTTATAGAACTAGAACCAATATTCAATTTATCTATTGTTCATTTACCTGTAGTTAAACTGCGATATGACATATATACAGAAGATGATACCATTCTCAAAGCATTTTTGTAAGATCTTTTAGTATCAACATCATAATAATAATCACTGACTGAGATAACATTATTATCTACACTAAGCATACGTATTTCTCTACAAGAAGCATCAACACCTGCTATAGAAATTAACATATGACTGTCATCTATTCTGCAAAAAGTATCGTTCAGATGAGCAGATGAATTACTTGAGATAAATGTTTCTGAACCTTTTGACATCGACATATTGTCAAAATCTAAATTAATAACAACTCCATACAATCCAGTTGTACCTGAAGTTCTACTATAAACGACTATCATCGATGTGTCACTAAGTTTTGCGGCGCTAACAGAGCTAGACGCAACTGGGCTGGCAATTTCAGTAAAGCCATAGTAAGACCAACTACTTCCATCATATTTTATCATTAGCACGTATGCTCTTAAAACACTATTAACAGTTGATGTACACACGTAGCATACTTTTCAATGACCAAAGTTCATGAGAGTAGGGCTACCAAAATATCCACCAGAACTATTTACTCCGGACTGATAAATCTTATCATGATCAATAGCGAATCTAGAAAATTTCATCGAGGAGGCTGATGTGCCGGCATGAGACATAATTATAGCGTAATGATTAGGTGAGTCATAAGAATACCCTCAAAGACAGCCGCTCACAAAGGCTGCTGAAGAATAAGACTGAGTCTTTGTCGGAAGACTTAATAAACTATCATCTAAACTTACAAAATCACCTTCTTGAATATTATTATCTTCAGCAACTTTCTTAGTAACTATATCATAGTCATTAAGCGCGCCTTCTAATCCATTTTTATTTGGAAATATAAGTTTAGATATGTTTTTATTTCCTAATTTTAAACTCATTACGAAGCTGCTCCACTTCATGTTCTAATTGTCATCGTACCAACATCAGACATAGTAGCTATTTTATTTGTTGTAGCATCGTATGCTGTATTTGTAACTAGATTAGCCACTTTATTATTTAATATCGAAGTACCATTAACTTGAACATCAGAAACACTGGAATGGTTTGTGTAAGTGAGGTTAATTTTGTTCGTTGATTTCGCCCAAGTAAATGTCGCTAACTGATTGGATGACGCTCTGCTAAAACTCATTCCCGCAGACGTTTTTAAGATCAAATGATAAATAGACGTACCATATTGTGCACAGACAGTATAGCCTGCATCTATTACTGATTCTACTTCCGCAAACGTTTTGTTAGCTGTGTAGCCATCAGTGGCATTACCCGAAAATATGACATAGAAAGTTGTAACAACATCGCCCGAAGCACCGTTTACGCTTGATACGGTATTTTGCACAGCAACATCAAGACTATTAATAGCCATCTCAACATCAGTAGCGTTTTCAGTAATATACCCTGTCGTTCCTGAAAACCCCACTTCATCAGCATCATAAGTCGGTTTCGTGCTTGCTTTAGCCCATGCAGGAACCGTAGGGTCTGTCTCCACTGTTGCAGGAGGTGTGTTTATTAAATCGTTGTAATCTCCGCTAGTAGCAACTTCAGCAAGATTATAGACTGTGTCTATAGCTGTATCAATCTGTTGCCCTGTATAAGCTGATTTGTATTGAGCCATATATTTACTCCCCTACTATAAATGTACCATCTAGTACAGCAAATGAATTGTCATCTGTGAAGGGAAGATCATTCACCTTTGTCTTTCCATCACCTATCTTAAATCTTATCTCACCATCCTGGCAATCATAAACTATTATTTCTCTATCTTTTGGAATAAAGTTAATAGCTTTTGCCCAATCTGTCTCTTTTTCTCGTTTCATTAAAAAATCCTATCCCTGAAAAGGGATAGGATACCAATCAAAAAAGATGATTGAATATTCACCTATCCTTTTCAGGTACTTTTATTCAAGCTTCGTTCGGACTATCGCCTTTCAAGTTTCCGAAAATATTTAACTTGGAATTGCTTGGTCTGTAACAACCATAAAGTCATTATAGCCATATGTCTTGAAATCTTCTTCATCAACGGTTATGAAGAAATGATATTCATTCCATGAGCCATCAATTGCACTCTTAACATATAAGCTAATTGTATAATCACCATTTCCTTCTGAGAAATTAGTAGCATTAACAGGGACATTTATTGTGTGCTGTACATTAGCCGCAATACTTCCTGAAGTAAAATGAGCTAATACTCCAACACCTATATCATATCCCATATCTGGCTCATCAGTAGTTGAAGATGATCCAGTTGTAGATTCACCTGCAACTGGACCTTCTATCACAGGATTTTTTGTTATTCTCACTTCTTCATAAATTAGCGAAGTATCAGAAGTATAAGTAATAACAATTGAATTGTGCCCACTTTGAAAAGAAATTATTGAATGTTCGACAGGACTAATTGTTACGTCTAACTCTGGGACATGCATTAATCTATCTCCTCATAATTATCAGGAGAATCTTTGCCCCCAAGACAAATAAATCTTTCAATTATTAATCCTGTCTTTTTATTTCTAAGTTTCTTTCCTTCATCTGGGTACAAAATAACTGACTCATGAGTAACAGTTCTCAATATATTTCTATTTTCGTCTAATTCTTTTGTTTCTACTAAATGAAAATTTTTCTTCATATCTATCTCCTATTACTCAAATATGTCAGGTGTATATGGAATAGTATCTTGATTATCTCTATAATTCCAGTACTCTCCATAAGCTACTCGAGTATCTGTATCCTGTTCCATTGTTGAAGGAACATGGATCATTGAATTCACGTTACATCCTAAGAACCAGCTAGCAGGCCATGATTGAACTTTCAAGTCTTCTATAACAGAATTATTCCTTAAATAGAAATCTTGGAATGAAATACAATATGCAAATGCATTTCTTCCAATTTCTGATACAGAGAATGGAATATCTAATTCAAGAAGACCAGTCATTCTTTCAAATGCACTAGCACCAATCTTCTTAAGTCCTCTAGGAATAACTAAATGATGAATATTTGCACAATATTGAAGAGCTCCATCACCAATTTCCTCTAATGTGTCAGGAAGAACTAGATCAGTAAGTATAGGACTACCATACTCCTCTGAGAATGATAACGCAGGCAATACCTTATCCCATGCAAACTCAATATTATACTCTCCACCTATAGGACCGGCTGTAACTAACTTAGGACACTTACCAAAGTTAAGATAGCCAGTTTCAAGATTAGGATTCTTAAGAATTACTTTTTCAAGATTTGCACAGTTTAAGAATACACGACCAGCAAGCATCTCTACTGTTTCAGGTACTTCAATATAAGTCAATGACGAACATCCTTGCAACATATTCTCTGAAGCATATGTTAAGCTAGATGGGAACTCAAAGTCTACCAATGAAGCACAATCTTGGAACGCCTGATTATCAATTTCACTTAAAGAGTCTGGTATCACAAAATGTTCGACACCTGTACATCTATAGAACGCTTGTCTTCCAAGAGATCTTAAATACTTAGGAAGAGTAATTGTTCCTGTAAGTCCTCTACACTCTGCGAATGCTCTATCCCTAATAACTAAAATATTATCAGGAATTGTAATAGATGTAAGTCCAGTCTTTTCAAAAGCTGAACCTGCAATCTCAGTCATATATTTTGTTAATTCAATCTCAACTAAATTAGTTGCTCCATAGAATGCATACTCTTGTGTGACGGCCATATTCCATGCAAACTCAACATGAATAATTGAACTTGCAGGTTTAACTACAGGATACGATGAATTATGTCCAAGTCTATGCGTACCATCTACACAAGTAATAAGAATCTCATACTCGCCTTCATCAGCATAAGTATGTGTGAAGTGCTTGTATCCGGAACCATCTTGTATATCGACTGAAGCACCATCGCCTCAATCAACTTCAACACCTTGAGATAATGACTGCCATACACTAACTGTGAAGTCTTTATCTTCTCCGACAACAACTCTAATTCTACTTGGCTCTACATACTCGATCCAACGTGCATATAAAGTCATATCTTCGGAGACAAGATCTGCATTGAAGTCTCATCTATTCTCGTGCGTATCTTCTCTATACCATCCGTCGATAATATAACCAGTTACAAACTGATTTCTTGGAGCTTCAACTTTGTGTAAATATTCTACATTTTGATCTGGTTCAGGATCACCCATTCCACCAAGATCAAACTTGATATTATAGATATGTGGAGTACATACTGCTTTTACTTCCACATCTCCTTCTATAATTTTAGCAGTTGGATTCTCTGTTAACTCCCCATCAACATATAACTCTAAATTATCGTAATGACTGTCTTTCTCAGCCGTAATTCTAACATTAGTACCTTGCAAAGCGAAGTTAGAAAGAACTTCATTGCTCTCTTTGAGTTCAATAGAGGCTCCTGGAGAAACGTTTTTATTAATCCTATATGCTAATATTATACTGCTAGCAACTAATCCTGCAGCGTCACTTCCTCATACGTAGTATGATCCAGAATCATCAATATCATATGATCCATCATATACTTCTGTAGGAACAACATCAATTCATTCCTCAGGTTCAAGACTGCTTCTTGTTATTGCGTATTTAGTTACGGCAATATTATCTTTAATCTCGAACTTAAAGGTCTTGTAGCTGTCTCTAGTTACATGAACAACGATTGGAGATTCTTCATCTGTCCATCTAGCATAAACTGTCTTAGGACCAGTGATTAATGTTTCAAAGTCATAAGGATTTACTCCTTCTGGCTCATTGAACCATCCTTCGAATATTGTTCCATCAATATGAGGATCTTCAGGTTTTGTAGCTTTCTCTCCATAGTCAATGAATTGAGAATCTACAGATACCTTAGTAGTTTGAGTATCAAACTTAAATTCGTATGTTTGAATATGCTCTGAGTATTCTGCAGTGATTACAGTATCACCTTCAATTACATCAAATGGAGTATCCCATCCCTCAAATACATAATAGTACTGAGCTGTAGATTCTTTAATAGGATCTTCAGGCTTTTCAGCAGCATTTCCTCTATCGATTATCTGAGAATTATATAATACACCATCATTGATAAATTCAACTGTACATCTAATATGATCAGATACTATCTTAACATCAGGATATCTTAAGCTTAACTCTGCTCAATCAGCGTATGTGATTGTATCTATATACAATGATCCGTTGACTTGTGCTTTAGGAACATCTTCACCTTGAGCATTAAGACCTGCCATTGTATCTAATAAATCATACATAGCTCTAAGTTCTTCAGTAGAATCTACATGTTGGCTGAATCCAATTAATCTTACAGCGGCTCCCTCAGGCATGTGAGAGATAATATCGACTGCATCGATTAATTCAGAAGGAATATTTTCAAGCCACAATGTCTGTACATTCTCTGTACCAGCAATCTTCAAATCAGTTAATGTCATCTGATTCTTAATTGTGATATTAGAAAGTGTATCAGGCAAATGTAATGTCTTTAAGATACCACCTTCAGGTAATCTTATACCTGTGATCTTAGTACCATCGAAGTAAACATGCTCAATATTTGAACAATTACTAATATCAACCGCTTGAGTTAAATTAATACAATTTCTAACATCAAGTGTACTTAATAAGATATTCTTACCTAATGTTAATTCTTTTAAGTTAGGATTAGTATAACCTGGACTAGCATCACCAACTTTTAACTCTTGTAACTTAACTGCATTTGCAGCCTTAACAGTATCAGGCTTAAATGGAGATAAATCTCCTACTGACTTCATCTGTGAAGCGGAGTAGATATATGTTTCCTGGTCGTTAGCATATGTAAGAGGATTATGCAAAGTAACAGGAGTTCCACGTTTAGCCCTAGCTGAAATAGTACCTGCAGCACCATTCATATATGATACTGTAGCATAAATATCAGCGTATGGAGTAATAGTAATATCCGCAACATCGTATGCACGGAACTGAAGAACATCAGACTTAGCATCACCTGCAAGATACTTGCTATCAAAATATTTAAATCTATTATATAATCACCATCTTCTCTGTTCAGCTTTGCTACCTTGTAACATTTCAAGATAGTTATCACCATCTCTAATAAGTGGTACTATATATTTCTTATAAGAATCTTCATTGAATATATTCTCAGATCATGCCTTCTGGTGATTGATAAATCTTGCTTCAACTTCATCAAATCCGACAAAGTTACCAGATTTTCTAAGTTCAGCATACATCTGCCCGATTTCACCATCAAACATTTCTCTAAGGTTGCACCACATAACAGAGTTCTGACCATTAAATACATCAGCACCTTCAACCTGATCAGTATCCTCTAAGTCATAGTTAAATACTAACTTACCTTCGTTATTAATACCTAAAGCAGTATCCATATCGTATGGTAACCAGAACCAGTGATCACCACCGTCTCCAGGTTGCCTACTAGCAAAATAAGTAGGGAAGGCATTCTTAGCACGGCTATCAACCATCAGGAACAGATGAGTGAAGATGTAATAGAAAACAGTTGAATCAACATTAAAGTGGTCTTTTAACTCAGCTTTAAATTTTGCTTTACGATACTCTGGAGTATCTTCAGTAAATTCCTGAGTAACCACAGTCTTTGTACTATAGCTGCCATCTTCAGCTCTTACGACTGTGCTATATGTAAATGAAATAGGATCAATTAATCTATATGTTGCTTGAAGTGGATCAGTCGAATATACCCACTGAGTCATAGGACCAAGCTTAGATATGTCACTGTATCCATCCTCATCAGGGAATCTTATCTCAAACGCATTTTCAAATGTAGATTGAGTAGCAGGTTTCTTAAACTTAGCCTCATCAGCAGAGTTATTTGTTATTTCCCACGACTCGTCGCCATCAGCAAATCCATATACATCTTCATTTGCCTTATCGTTGTTGAAGTTAGCTTTTGTAGTGAATGTATCTACTCCATTAGCATTTCTGTGGAATGCTACAATAGGGAAACCATCGATACCAACTCTTACTCTTGAATCTTCTCTTTGAGGAGGAGTAAGAACTCCAATAGCTTTAGCAGCATCATTATAAAGTCTAACTAACTCAACGTTGTTCGCACTTTCAGATGAAGCATAGTCAACCTTATATGTAAAGTAGTTAGCACCTATACCACCTTCAGTAATATAGAACAACTTACTAGTAGCTCCACTGTCATCAATAAATCCGCCTTTAGATTTCAAACGGATATTCTTAACAGGATACACTGCAGATGAAGTACCCTGAACATTATAATCACCAGTAGGCTTTCCACTGGAATCTACTGGAAGAGTAAAGTTCTTTTCTGGATGAACAGGATCTCTATAGTAAGCTTGACCTTTTCTCTTATCACCCTTATACTGAGGCAATGGATCAATATCCCAAATGATATAAGGAGTGGTAGCAGGTAATCTACTAGCTACAATCTCGCCTGAATCATTGAATACATCGTTATTATAGAATCTTTCAGCTTTTAAATCACCGTTCTGTGTATCAGCTATCCAGTTATTGACAACCTGTTTTCTATTTAAGTTGTTATCATAAACTCTTATATTATAAATATCTAATGTAGCTTCATTAGATCCTAATGAAATATTAACAGGAAGTAGCTGTCTTCAGTTATCATCTATAGGATACTGGAAAGCACCTGACATAATACCATTAATATACATCAAGATTAGATGAGTTTCAGATATCTTTTCAATGACAAATGCAATACGCACATGGTCATCTTCTTTGTATTGAGTTTGTAATTCAGATTGCTGAGACTTAATCTTAGCTAACTGAGGAGTAATATAGAATCCTCTATCACCACTCCAACATGAAATAATATTTGTTTCATAGTTCTTAACAGTGCTGGTAGCAAATTCAATTTCAATTGTCTTACCGAGACTTCTAAAATCTGACTTAAATGGCTGGTAAGGAATTTCAACTCTAGCATCACCAGTTATTCTCATAATGGTGTTACCTTCAGTATCCTTTAACCATCCGTCTGAACTAAAATTAAATCCTGATAAATTACAACGAATTCCGTGCTCAGCATCTTCCCATATTTCAGGATGTGCTTCAGCATTACTTCTTCCATATGACGTTAAGAATAATGCTAAGTTAGCTGAAACTGGTTGTACATTAATATCTGATCTCGCAATATGAACATTAAATACTTTCTCAGTGACTCCAGTCTTAATCTTCATCTCATAATCTCCAGGAGAAGAAGATCTGTATTCTCAGTATTGAGTATCCTGATTGACAGATAGAGACTGAGTTACTTCACCATTTATAATTAATTGCACTTGTGAATAGTTATACCCTGGAGTGTACACTCTATAAGGTATATTAAATGCAACATATTGTTCTTGCTCTAAATCATTAAATGTACTTGTAATAATTGGTGTATGATCTCCAGGTACTTCAAACATTAAGTCATAACTTAATGTATTTGAAATAACTTCTGACTCATCAATTATACACGTGAAATATACATCTAATGTGTGAGAACCGTGTGATAATCCAACTATCTGATATGTCTGTTGCTCACCCGTTACGGTTACAGTCGCAGTTCCGTACTCTTCACCATCAACAATAAAATGAATTGTCTTTGTGACAGCAGCTACAGGGGTGTAAGTATAGTTAATGACATCTGTAAATACTCTATCAGGATCAAATGTCGAAGTCAATTCAATCTCAACAGCTGTAACTGTGATGACCATTCTACTTCTATTATCATACGCATCAGTAACAGTTATAGAAACTTTATTTGCTCCACTAGTTAAGTATTGACCAATGTCAAATGTTACATCACCTTGAGGAATACTGCTTCTAGTATATTTAGTTGTACCATTAATAGCAACAGAAAGAGATCCCGGACCTGTAGGAACTTCTTCACGAGTTGACACCCAGTTAATAGTAATTAAGCATGGGTTGCCTAAAGAAACTGTAGAGGAGTAGTTCTTTATGACTAAGCGGATATCGGTGTCACCACCTCCTCCGCCACCTCCTCCGCCTCCTTTACCGAAGTCGTAAGGGATAGGACCTTCATCATCAGAGATAAGATATGGTAAAATATCTTTAATATCAAAATTATCACCTGACTCTTCAACAATTTCATTTACCTTGTGAATATCAGTAGTAAGATACCAACACTTCTTACCCTTTGCTCTTTCTACTTGACCATCTTCATCATAGAAGGCTCCATCAGCTTTAACAATGCCAAGCTCTTCATTAGTATAATTCTTGTTACTTTCTAACTCAATACTGTTAATAGTTGGCTTGTGTTCAATCTCTGACCAGTCTCCACCTAAAGATGAAATAACATTTGTCTCAGGATCAATTGATATATGATTACCTGCTACAAGTTTATCTTGTTTAGCCTCATCTATATCTTTGACCTTAGATGTCACTTCTTTGTCAAGCATAGAAACTTTATAAGATAAATCTCAATTAAGTTTCCTCATGTCTTCATGAATGCTTTCATTGAATTCATTCACATCTTTGTGAACTTCTTCTACATCAGCTACAGCCTTATCGACTGAATTTATCTTCTGAAGAACAGAATCATCAAGCTTTATCTTTATGTTTGCTTTTTCACTACGCATATCTTTATCACCTTATAAATTAAAAATAAGGTGGGTAGGCGTTAAGCCTTGCCCACCTTTGGAATTAAAACTAATAGCTAAATACTATCTCTGAGTAACTTCAAATGAAGCTTTCTCTGACCAAGTACCGCCCTTATCCTGCATGTAAACAACAATGATCTTGACACCGTTAGTTGAACTAGTAGCAGCTTCTAAGTCAGCACCTTTAATCATAGCTGTTACAGCAGCTGTAGCATCAATCTTAGTTGGAACAGACATGTTGATTGATCCAGCAGTCATTGGAATAGGAGTATCAGCGTATGAACCTGCTACAGCAGCTGCTTGAGACTCGTAAGCACAAACCTTGTAATCTTGATAGTGCTCATTAGTAGCCTGACCATCTGAATTAGCAATGAAGAACTGGAAGTTGCATTCATCAGCATACTTACCAGCAACTGTAGAACTACCAGATAATCTTAACTCATGAACCTTAGATACACGGTTGTAATCAACACCAGTAACAACAACAATTGGAGCAGCAGTATCTAATGTAAATGATTGAGCAGGAATGTCGAAGCTGTGTCCAGCATTATCTGTTAATGTTACATTAAACGTCTTAACAGCATCGCCATTTGTAACTGTAAGTGGAACTGTAAATGAAGCCTCACCTGCATTAGGTGTAATATTTACAGTCTTAGGACTCTCAGTGAAGTCACCGGTAATAACACATGTACCATTACCGTAGCTATCATCTGAATACGTAATATAGAGATCAACTTCCTTTACGTTAGAAGGATTGTCCTTAGCAACTGTTGTTCCAGGATTTCTTAAAGTTAATGTACCTGATGGCTCCGTAGTATCTAATTCAGCCGTATCGTAGTCTGACCACTCAGAAACATTGCCAGCAGCATCTTTAACTCTAACACGAATCTGTTTCATGCCATCGCCAGTAGCTAATGTTAAGCTTCTAGAAGTAGCAGCATCTTCCCATGCATCAGCTGCAGTAGGATTCTGAACATTACCTTCAACCTGCATTAATGTAACACCTGATGTAGCATCCGTGTAAGAAATAGTAGCATTAGCAGTTGTTGAACTATATACATCAGCACCGAACTGAATAGTTGGTTTGTCAGGAGCAACATTATCGAAGCCAAATTTCTTATGATCATAGCTTACATTACCAACAGCATCAACTGTCTGGATATGCATGTAGTTATTCTCTGATTGAGCTAAATTCCATGCAATAGATCCGTTAGCAACTTCTTGTGAATCACTTGTACGCGTAATAGCAGTAGCACCTTCAGGCACAGTTGTGTCAACAGCGGTTGTCGAAGTCCAAGCATAGAACCTATCGACACCAGCACCTGTTCCATCGCTAGAAGTAATAGTGATTGGGAATTGTGCATTATACCAAGTGTTAAGAGTACCTATTGTTCCAGTAGGAGCAATTGTATCTAACTTAACTGTAACTGTCTTAGAATCACTATTACCAGCCTTATCGACTACAGTTAATGTAATTGTGTTATCACCTTCAACCATTGAATTAGCTAAAGTTAAATTGAATGAAGTAGGAGGAGCTGTGTTAGCACCTGAAATTTCCGTAGCGCCACACTTTAATGAGTAACTAGCAACACCTGATCCAGTATCAGTTCCTGTAAGAGTCAATACAGCCGTATTGAAACCACTTACATTAGAAATAATAGCCTTATTAGAAGATAAAGCAACTGTTGGCTTAGTCTGATCTAATTTAATGGTAACATCATCTAATGTAGTAACGTTTCCTGATTGGTCAATAACCTTCGCATGAATTGTCTTGTCACCATCGCCTTCAGGAAGAGTAAGTTCAACTGGATAACCTGATCCTTTAGGATCAACCCACTCAGATGGCTCTGTGCTACCTGTCCATACTTTAAATCCAACAATATCCTCATCCTCTGAAACGTACTCAGCTTTGATTGGATTCTCATTTGTTTGAGCACCAATAACTGTTCCATCAGATTCAGTCAACTTCAATGTAGCTGTAGCACCTTGCTGGTCTAATGTAATCGTAACAGACTTAACTTGTGATTCGTTTCCAGCAGCATCAGTAACATACACCTCAACAGTCTTTGTTCCATCAGCAGCGTCGTTCTTGAAGGCAAATGTAACTTCCTTCACACCAGCATCACTAGAAGTAAGCTGACCAGTAACATCAGCTGCAAAGTCTATTGAATGTAATCTATAACTTACAACACCAGAAGCAGTCTGACCTGGATCATTAAATTCAAAATGAATCTTATTCTCAAGATCATTTGTGAGATCTTTGTTATTTGAGTCGATATCGAAAATGTATAAGTGATCTTTCTGACCAGCTGTATTTGCTGTAACCACAGGTGCAGTAGTATCAAAATTCATTATCGCTGCATTGTAGATATCTGACTTATTGTCGACAGAATCCATCAATTGCATATGATAATAATACTGACCATCTTCATTAAATTCAGTAATCTTAGCTGTGGTTCCTGACTCGACAGGTGTCCATGCTGTTGGATAATTAGCATCACTTGCTGTACCTGTTGCCGAAGTCGTGAACCAATACTTAACAAATGACGCATCACCTAATGCAACTGTCATGTTAGCATTTGCTTTACCATTCTCAAATGCACGTGTAATACTTCCAGTTGGAGCTAATGTGTCAAGAGTTAACTCAAAATGGTTTTGATTTGCCATTCTAGCATCTCCTTCTTTTAATCATAATATAAATATTTATATTATTAAACAGTTTCCTGTTTAATACAAATTAACCCTGAGAATCTTCAGAATCCTCTGATGATTCTTCAGGTTTTCCTGGATACCACCCTCTATCACCTGTTTCAAAATCAAGTATAAACCAAGGATGGTGTTTTTGAGTAGACAGATCATATACTGTCTGTCCGTCAATCCTATCGCGTAAATAATTCAAGCCAGTATCTGGATTAGTGGCAATCTCTTGCTGTCCAGAGTTGACTCCTACTATAACTTTTTGGGCACCTAAAATAAAAGTCTCTTTATTATTTGTCATCAATAAGTTATCACTTATTGGGTGTGTAACTACTTTAAGTGCCATATGTTATACCATTATATGATAGAATGTACCTTCTTTAATCTCTGTTAATGCGTTATATTCGTCTATAGTGCCCCACCAGAACTTATCATTTACCCACTCTGTCGTGACCTGATTAATTCTTTCTGCTGTAGAAGCAGATGCAGAAGCCTCAACAGCTTTATTAGAAGCAATCTGAGCGGAGTTTGACGCATTACCTGCAGCTCTTTCTGAAGCAGCAACTGCATTATTTAATTCGGCAGGTGATAATGGATCTATTCATGCTAATCCTAAGGTATTATCCTTAACAAGCATCTGGCCTTGACGTGCGTCATCATATCCTTTGATAGATAATCCGCTATCATCTAAATAAATAATGCTGTCATCATCAGTAAGATTTACATTTTCCCACTTACCGGTCTCATCATTGAACATTAAGATTTGACCATCAGTAGCATAATCTACATCAAATCCTAATGTATACAATAAACTATCTTCGTAATATGGGAGATTATTGTAAGCTGATCCATTACCTATCTTTACCTTAAGCCCATCATCGGTCTCAACTAAATAAAGCTCACCATTGAGAGTAATTGGATTAAGATTTGAAAAATAGGAGTCAGTATTTTTTAACAACTGTATTCTGGTCTTCAGTCTCTTATCAGCCATTACTTTCCTCCTCTATTTTTAAGTGTCCTATATAATATACAATGTTTAAGCATTGCAATCAAGAATTAAAGTATCCCCGGCTGTTTGAACTAAATCATTGACGCTTCCAGTATACGCAATTGCAGCTAAGTTACCAGGAGTAGGACCAGAACCATCAACCTTGATTACAAGATTTCCTGATGAATCCTCTTCAATTATAATACCATCACCTGGCGTTAATTTATCTTGTTTATTACTATTTAACTCAGCTAACTCATCGAGGATATCATCAATATCACCCTCTATTTCAGCGTTAGCAGGTCTGAATCTCCCTACTTCAGGATCAACTGGAGCAGAAGAATCATATACATATATTTTACCATCATCTGAACAAAGGCAGAAATAATTATCGGGCATTCTTGCTTTTTTAATAGCAAGCATCTCAGCCTTTGTCATCACTAATCGTGTATCGATAGGCTCCTTAGAAGTTATATCAAATCCGTTTGAAAAAGCTATAGGCATACTTTATATCTCCTCAAAATCTAATATGAAACCTGCTCCTGGAGGATTTCTATATGAGTTATACTGCTTAGTATTTAAATAAGTAGCAATGTAGTGAGTTGGTGTCTCATATGTTGTAATAGGAACATCAAACATAGGCATGCCCTCATTATGAACTTTGCTTACTTTTATACCTGAAGTTCTAGGAACAGCGAATACAACCCACTGACCTTCCTCATCTTCACCTTCATCAGCAATAACTGTAATAATCTTACCCTCAGAAAGTAATGTGCCTCTATCCTGATTAGGAATTTCTGTTAAGTTACTTACGTCTGTAGGTAACTCATCTAATGCACCATAGAACAAACTAACTGCCTCCGGAACAACTGCATATAACATTCTATACAAAACATCTGACACTAAATCATCAGCATTGATCCTTGTTCCTGAAAGTAAATGACCGACAGTAACATCAGTGGTGAAACTTCTTCCCATTGTTCCACTGCTTCCGCCACCAGTTGCACTAATAACATTATCAATAATTGTAATATTATTACCAGCTGTTAGAACATGTTGCTTTTCATCTAAAAGATCGTCTACTTCATCTGCATCATATACTTCATCTTTAGTATAATAATTAGCTAAAGATTGATGTTCTGTAAGATAGCCTTTGTCTTCAACTCACTGCTCAGTAGCATAGCTTTTACCATCAACTAATGCTTCCGCTTCCTCAGCAGTAATATAATTATTATTCTCTACCCACTCTTTTGTGGCATATTGATTTAAATCAGGAATAACTGCACTAATTACATTATTAGTAATACTAATATGATCGCCTGCAGTTAACTTATCTTGTTTCTGATTTAATTTTGAATCTACATAAGATTTATCAGCTTTTCCAGATATATCCTGATGTTTAGTTAAGAAACCAGAATCATTTGTTAATTGTGATGTCTTTTTAGGAATAGAAGAAGCAATCTCATTCTCTCTAGATTTAGCTCTATTTATTTCTTCAAGTAAAGATTGCTTAGTAGCGTAGTTTGCAGTTGAAGGAATTTTAGATTCTACTTCTCTTAACTTAGCATCTACTTCTGCCTTTGTGTAAAAATTTTGTTCAAATTCAACTCACTCATTGCCATCATAAACAACTTTTACACCAGCATCACGAATTATATAAAGATCACCTTTTTCAGGATTATCTGGGAGATCATCTTTTGTTGCAACAGATCCTTGAAAGTGCATCCCTTCGGAAAAACTTTCAACTATACTCTGAATGGCTCCATTAGTGTATTTCTTACATAAGGCGTATGTTACAGCTGAAAATCCATCTAACATAAAACACCTCCTAACCTAATAGAATCCAGTCGTCGTGCTCTATATCATAGATATAAACATTGCCTGTATCCATAGCGATAAAAGTTGAACCATTACCGATCTTAGCTTTTCTATCCTCAGGATTATTCTTGAGTTTTTCTAAATCAGCTTCAAGTCCCCTGATATCATGTGCTTCGGCTATATCAGCGACTGTAATCATGTTTATCTCCTTAAAAATATCTTATAATTAATTTAGCAATAAAATCTATAAACAGATTACTAGGGAGAAGAATCTCCCTAGTCAATCATTAACAACCCACTATATTTATGAAAAAGCTATTAGCCGGAATAGCTACTGCGTAGAGTGTAATGCTTCCGTTAGAAGTTACAGCTCTGTAAATCTTGTTGTAGTCGGCTAAATTTGCCTGATACTGACTTACGGAGACATATGTCGATGTATCAAGATCTATAATTGGATGTCCTCCACCCTTTATAGCAGAATCATTTATTGTTGTAGAATACCCAAATTTCCCTTTATGGGCCTCATCAGGACTACTAGGATCACCTTGACCGAGAGATGTTCAGGTTCCACCTGCATTAGATCCAATAACAGCTAACTTAATCTTGCTATTAATTCCAACCGTATTATTAGTAGTAACTTTAATGCCATCTCCAGCATTCACAATAGTACCTAAATCTACAACACCAGAAGTAGGAGTCTTTGAAGAACCGTTTACAGTTATGCTCGCGACTGCTCCAACTTCAGTAGCAGTGTATGTTGGTTTATTGGTAGCCTTAGCCCATGCAGGTACTGTAGGATCAGTCTCTGTAAATGAGGTAAGATATCCAGCATCATTATTAAACGCTGACACATTTGTAGGCACAGTAGGAATAGTTGGCTTATTAAGAATTCGTGCTACTCCACTTGAAGCATTTCAATCTGAATTTACTTGTGCAGCTGGAATGGTCGGTTTATTTGTCAAATCATTATAACTACCAGAAGTAGCGACTGCAGCTAACGTTGGCTTACCAGAGATCTCTGAATAAGTATAAGAAGGTTTAGTAGCTTCTTTAGCCCAATCAGGAACAGTAGGATCTTCTTCGGTGTAAGAAGTTAAATAACCTGAATCATTAGTAAACGCTGATACATTAGTAGGAACTGTTGGAATTGTTGGTTTATCTGTTAAATCTTCATACGATCCACTAAAGTCACTCTTAGCATTTCATTTAGAAATATCTTGACTTGTAATGCGAGCGGCTGCACTCGCCGCAAAGATTGGATCAGATTCTGTTTTAACAGCACTTCCAGCTAATGAGTATGCCTGATCAGCTGTTTGTTGAGCACTCTGTGCTGCCGAGTTAGCTGTACCAGCGTAATTATACGCGTTGTTAGCTAACGCGTAGGCTTGATCAGCTTTTGTTTGCGCTGTGCGTGCTGCAGAATTAGCTGAATCTGCGTTTCCGCGTGCATTATTAGCAATTCCTTTAGCATTCAATGCTTCGTCCATCGCTGTCTTTACAGCCTTAGAAGTAGCGGCTAATGTAGAAGATGAAGAATCAGTAGCATCATTTAATTGTACGATACCTTTAGCCGTTGTCGACGCATCTGGAATCTCAGGTATATCTGTTACAGTTACATAGCCGGCGTCATTCTCTAAATCAGATACCTTTGTTGGCGCACCAGTAAGATCATCATAGTCTCCCGATATAGCAACATCAGATAATCCTGTAATAGCTGATACAGGTATTGTTGTACCATCACCTATCTTATCTTGTTTAGCATTGAATAAATTGGCTAACGCTTCATTATCCATAGGACCTGTCATCGAATCATCTACGATATCTGTCCACTTAGGATTAGCTTGAGTTGAGCTAATTACTCCATCCATAATATTAATGCCACGACCAGCTTCATAGACTGTATCATCAGCACTAATAGTTATATCACCCTTGCTATCAACATCAATATGAACATTGTCACCTGCGTTGATATGAGTATGCATATCTTCTGGTTTAACAGCATCATCTGCTTTTTCTGCTGCATTATTCCATTTTAATCTCTCATCGTCGCTGATATGTAAATCTAAGTTATCAGCATGATCTAAGAATTCTGTTTTAGATACTAAACTAGAGACAAGATTTCCAAGAGGAATCTCAATATCTTTTATCTCGCTAGTCTCGCTCTGAACATAAAGAATAATAACATTACGATCTTCATCATATTCAGCATCAACAACTAATTGCTCTAAAGGTAAGTCTATCTCAGCAGCATCTAACTCTTCTCCCTCATTATTCTTTAAAATAAGTTTAAGAATAAATCCAGGGTCCATTCTAAAATCAATCTTATTTGCTGCATCAACTAACTTAGCATAAGGTGTTAACTCTTCTGCTAAATCTTCATTTTTAACATAATCATCTAAATGAGATGATATCTCAGCAGCCTTCTCATCTGCATATGCTTTAACAGCATCGTCTGCAGGTCTAAATCCACCAGTTACAGTCGCTGTGGAGTTATTCTTATCAAACAGATAAAGCCTACCATCATTTTTATTAATAGCAAAATATTTATCAGGCATGAGATTAGTATCAACATTCTTCATCTCTTCTTCTGATAAAAGAATTCTGCCATCAATTGGAAGTGGCTGGCGAATATCAAATCCTTGTACTAATTTAATCATACATTATGTACCTCTTACTTTAATTTAAATTTATATTTGAAGCTTAATACACCAGTTGCTCTAACATCATTATCATCAACAACTAAATCCCAAGCTTCATTAAGATCAATGACTCTAAATGAAAGTGAGTATCCTTCCTGATAGACACCAGTAACTTCGACACCTGCATTCTTAGGAATAGCAATTGCATAATACTGATTCTGTAAATCAACATTCTCCCTAACTAGACCGTTATTGACCAGCTCAGCTGAAGATGTGTTGATTCTCTCCATATCTTCTTCAACAATAGGAGCTAATGAATCAATTGCACCAGCATAAATAATCTCTGGAGTATCAACTGAAATTGCTTCTTTTATCATCTCTAGTATGCTAGTACCTTTCTCAAATTTTCTACCTGCTCTTATGCCACCGATATTATAAAGTGCTACAATATCTTCTTGCAAAGTAAGCTCAGGTTTATTCTTTATGAAATCAAATTTAGTAGGATCATCTTGCTCTCAATCTGATTGAACCATATCATTAGCAATAACTCTACCAAGCTTAATCTTAGAAGCTTCACCATCATGATCTACATAGATATATGAATTAATATCTACATCATCATTAGTCATCTCTTCAAGATTAGTCAAATCCCTAGGGACAATTTCATTTTTAAGAATCTCTATACTATCTCCGCAACCATTATATCCTGCATTGAAGTGTATATTTTTTTCTCTACATGACATGTATCTCTCCTATTCAACTCCTTCAAAACTTATTGTCGCCACAGGAGTATCATCTGTAAATGCTAAATCTACAGAGATTAATCCATTCTCGATCCATCTCTTAATTAGCACATCATTCTCATCATACTTCTTAGTAGCCATATCATACAGCGGACCAGCACTAACTCTCAGAGACTCTGACCACTCAGACGTCTTCTTAAATCTCTCTTCTCCACCTGTAACACCTACATATATTCTTCCAGGACGTTGAATAACTTCAAATGGAATTCTACATGTATCATCTGCTTCTAAGTCAACTGATATCAAATGATTATATTCATCTTTAAATAAAACAGTCTTACTAACATATGCGTCTCAAGTTCCATCGAAAATAAACTTACACACATATGCTTGATTTAATCTATTATCAGATATCTCAGCAACGATATCACAATAAGACTCTAAACTAATATTACGTCCAACAACATTTGCCCTAATAGCTAAGATAGAAGAGTCATCTTTTACAAATGTCTGGTCATCAATTGTAGCTATAGCTTTTATATATAAGATATCTGATACTATAATATCACCACTCTTAAGTTGAACCTTAAGCTGCGCGGTAACATCTCCTCTTCTAAATAAAGATGTTTCACTTTCTTTTAATTTAAAATATAATAATGTGTCATCGAAACAAGTGATATCACAATTATCAAGTTCTTTCCTTATAACTACCTTATCGTCTTGAACGTAAGATATTCAAAGCTTTTTGATTATTTTGTTACTAAAAGGCAGATTAAATGTCTGCTGACATGACCCGCCTATGATAATATTATTATCACCATTAAAGTGCATGTCAAATATAGAAGTATCAGAAGTAGAGCCATAAGATAGAATCTGTTTAAGCATCTCAAATCTATCTGTCATTTAACTCTCCTTAATTTTCAGTCTTTTTCTTTTTGATTTGTTTTTCAAGAGGTAAATCATTTACGTTGCCGACAATGTCAGAAACAAGCTTGTCCGCCTCTTGATTTCTTATCATCATATAAGAAGAGTATTGTTTACTGATCATGTCCTTTTCATCAACCGTTGCGAAGCCTCTTTTTATAAAATCCTCGCATGTCTTCAACAGAGATGCTCTCTGAATATTCATGAGGGCGGACCTTACTTGTTTATCATTTTCCTCTGCGCGATCGATTTTAGCTTCAAGGTTATCAACCTTTGCAGATACATCGACAGATAGCTTATCAATTTTACCATTCAGGTCAGATGATAAGTTATCAATCTTCTCATTAATGTCAGTAAACGGCTTAGACATATCAGTCTTAATTTCTTTGACTAACTTCTTGAAATTCCAGATGAGAGTGATAGCCGCAACTGCAGCAGCTAAGTATTTCCACGACTCTTTCAGCCATTCTATCATACACCGACTCCTTAATCTAACTCAACCTCTACCTCTTCTTTAGGAACTACTACCTCTCCCAAATCAGATTCTTCGGGATAGTCAATCATCTCTGCTTGACTATTAACATTCTGTAAAATATTTTCTAATTGGCCTATATTTATATATAAGCTATTTATAATATCATCTATAGTCTTTAATATGGAACCATCTCCATCAGCTTCTCCTAAAGAGATACGCACTGAATTGTACATATCTACAGAATCTCATGAATTCTTTATAAGAGAAGTTATTAATGAAGTGGCCATATCATTTCTAATCTCTGGATTGAGATGAGGTTCTTCAATGATATCGTCTTCTTCTAATATCAACTTTTTCATTATTGATTCCTTCTGAGGAGTCTATCAATCTCTGCTTGAGCAGAATTGAATTCAGCTAATGCTGCCTGATACTTACGATCAGCAGCTGCTACTGCCTTAGCATCCTCTTCATCAGTTTCTTCGAGATTCAATTCGACCATAGCTACTTTTCGCTGCAATCTCTTGATTTCATCTTGTAGATCTTTAAGACGTTCTCTATTTTCTCTGCTACTTCTAGAACCATTTGTCTTGACATTATTGAGATCTCTTTCAGCTGATTCGGCTCTACTGCGTAAATCACTTACATTAGATCTAAGCTCCATAAATCTCTCAATAGGTTTCTGAAGAGCTATTTCAGAATTAGCGTATCTGAGTCTAGCTTCGCTATCTTTAAGAAGGGCCTTATTTCTAGCAATGCTATCTTCATACTCTTTCATTCTGCTAAGAATTCCGTCTCGTCCACGCCAACCATATTCTCCAGTTTCATCACCACGAGCTAATTCAGTCTTAAGGCTATTAAGGTATCTTTCATCTCTCTTAATAGAATACTCAATAGAAGTAACATCTTGTGATCCTCTACGCTTATCTGAACTATATCTCCATCTAGAAGCTCCAAATCCATAGTCATTTAATTTTCTCTTTACACTAGAATTAGGAGATTCAGGATTCTCTTTTCTAGCATCTAACTTAGCTTGATCTTTTCTCCCCTCAGGAGTATGTTCATTAGTTAAATAAATCTTATCAGCTCTCTTAAATAATTCTTTAGGTGGAATGTACATTGTATCACGTACGTTCTTACCATGTCTATTAGTGAACATCTTATCATTATCTAACCATTGATTTCTATGAACATCACTAGGTTTTCCATTATCTCTAAAATCTATAAGCTGACCGTTAAATAAAAGTCTTATGCTACGAGGATCTTGCTTATAAAGCCTATATGCCTCTTCAGGATCATCGATAACTTCATATGTAGAATTCTCTAAATCAGTATTAGCACCTGATCTCCCTCGATATGAAGCTCCTTTATAAGCTTTTGCCAAATCCTTTGGAATCTTCTCATCAAGTACTTCCTCAGTAAGCATTCCAGAATTATCAAGGATATCGTCAATATGATAAATAGCTTCTTCGCAAATTGACTCTAATGCATCGATTACCGCTTCTTTTGTGCTATATGGATAATTAATATTAGCATATTCACAATGTTTTAAATAAGAATGAAGCTCATTATGAACGTCTCTTACACATTGATCTCTTAAGTCGAAAAGAATATCATCAATATCTTTAGCTTCAGTTAAAATATCAGAAGGTTCTTCAAGAGTTAACTTCTCAGTTAAACCTTTGATCTTTACTTTCTTATCTTCTCCGTCATGAATCTCGACAGGCTTTGCTTCAAACTCATTTATCTCTTCAACATCTTTTACTTTGTCAGCGAGTTCCTTATTAACTTCCTTCTCATGATCATCTATCTCTTTTTCTAACTCTTTCTTGCACTCTTCTTCATCACAATTAAGAGATCCTAAAGAAATATCATCATTTATTACAAGCTCTTCGGATAAATTCTTCTTAACTTTCATATATAAATCCTCGCATCACTTCCTAAATTATATTAAATTTAGCATAATTTAAAATATTATACAAACAAAAGAGGTATTTTATTACCTCTACAAATACTTATCAATTTCTGAGTGGTCATCATCTTCTACGTTATGATCTGGTATAACGGAATTAGGATCTCCTCATGGTCAAGTGGCTGTATCCTCTTGCAACGAATCAGCACGATCTTCATCTAAATCATCTTCTCAGTCTTCATCATCTGCATCAGGTGGAAGAATTCTAGCTTCATCTTCTTCAGGATCTCTAGGTTCATAAACATACCCACTATCATATGAATCATGGCCAAATGGTTTATAAAGCTCAGGATTAATCCAATCTTCATCTAAGAATGAAACATAATAATGATCACCTAAATCTTTTCTGATCTTATCTCTATCATCTTTAGAAACATTCTCAGCATCAAATAATTCAATAGTTCCATCATCATACATTGTTCCGATAGAAGTATTGTTATTAAGTGAATCTACAACAGAGTCTCCATCAACATAGAATCTAGCAGCTTCATTTAATGACTCTTCTTTTTCTCGGCTGGCAAGAATCTCATCGTCATCTAAAACTGAATTATATCCGGTCTTGTATTCTTTTTCAAACTGAACACCCTTATTCTGAACTAACTTATCACACGCTCTCATAAGAACATCCCAGTCATGTTGATCGATACCTTGATCCCATTGAATATCAAGCTCGTCAGGATCATTCAATTCCTCAGGAGACAATATCTCCATTTCCTTAAAGAATGCCTTTACAATTCTGAAAAATTCAGGATACTGCATTTCTATTGAGATAGGATCATTATCATATGAAGTGAATGGCATCTGAGTAAAGTATTCTTTACCATACTCATCTGCTAAATCTTTAATCTCTTCAACTTCTTGAGCTAACTTACCAACATTCTTTGCTTTAGCTTCATCAAGAGTTTCAACTGACTCACCTAAATTATTAGTATTCTTTACATGAGTCAATACTTGCTCAAGCATATCTCTATCAAATGGAATTAAATCAGCAATATCATAAATCTCGATATCCTCGTCATCTTGATTAGGATATAAATTATGCATAGTACTTAATATTCCTAAATCATCTAACTGCTTAATAAATTCATCTTGATCATTAGAGAATCCAATAAGCTTAAATGATTTTCTTCCCTCTACATCCCAGATAAGATCACCACTCTCATCCTCATTTAACTCAGCAGAAGGTCCTTTCATATCTGAAACAAGGACATCAGGTAAAACAATATTGAAATCTTCATCAATAATAAATCCACCTAACACTTGGTCCTGAATCATAGGAGAAATATTGTACTCAAAATCATCGGCAGCATGATCATAGATATCAACATTATCAGCAAGAGCAGCATCCAAATCATCATCACTTAATTGGTCGACCATTTCAGAGTCATACCAATTGCTCAATTCTCTTCTTTTGTCCTCAACAGACATTCCAATATATTTATCTAAATCTCCGTTAGAACTCCAAATAGTTTTAAACATATATTATTACCTCTTAACAAGCACCTCGCCTGAATTTAAACTAACAACTTCTGCATGATACTGCTTAGCCCATTCAAGAAGCTTAGCATTTTTATTTTCCTCTAAATAGATAGTTACATTATCAGATCCCTGGATTCAAGAATTATCAATACTTTCTATAGTACTCTTAATAACAATATCAGATAAGCGATCACAGAAAGCAAACATATTCTTTGTCAATGCACTTATACTATTCTCTTTGATCATTACTTTTTCAAGAGAATCACATCCAAGAGCAATTGCAGTTCCTGTTTGTTTTACAGAAGAAGGAATAGATAAACTCTTTAAGTACTGACATTCAGCAAATGCACCTGAACCAATAGACTCTACTGTCGAAGGAATAAATACAACACCTATGCTTAATCCACATAATGCTTTTCTTCCTATAGACTTAACTGTCTCAGGAATAGATAAAGATCCTTTGTAATAAGAATCAGCATTCTTAACTTTGACTAGCACACCATTCTCGTCAATATTGATACTAGATACAGCAGGAAGTCCCTTAACAACAGGAGCTCCTTCTATACAGTCGACTGTTCTATCAGGTGCATTCCAAATATCACATCTAGAAGAGTCTTCTTGATATGGACAAACGCACCACTTATCGTTTCCTTGCTCACCTTGTCTATCAATAAATACATAATAATCAAGATATCTAGATTTCTTGTAGCTATCGAAGTACTCAGCTCCTCTTCCTTCGTGGCCCGGATAATTTCCAGCTATGCATCACTTTGTACCTTTTCCATAATAAGCCATGGCTTCATATGTCTTGCACAAAATAACAACTCATCTTCCATCATCATAAACCTTCTCAGCACCTTCCATTGTGGTTTCTTTTCTTTGCTGATTTTTAGATTTATAATTATCCATATAATCTTTTAATTTTTCTGGAGTAGATTTACTAATCCAATAATCTAAGTTATTATATGGCGCTGGATACTTTGACCTATTATCAAAAAATTGTGCAGCTAACTCTTCGCCAGCTCAGCTACGTAAGTCTTTTCTATTATACTCTAAAAGACGCTCCATAATTAACTCCTATTAATTCATTCTATATGCAAAGAGACCGTGTCCTAAATCAATCTCATTACCATCGTAGTAAGCTATGAAATGAGCTTCACCATCTTGTCTAATAGCTTCATCCGCCATAGCATCTAAATCTATCTTATCTTTAGCCCAGCTAGCAAATGAGTCAGGACCTAAAGTATCTTTAATATACTCTACCTTGTCAGTTAAATTTTCTAAGTAATCAACCATGCTTTCATCTGGATCGTCATACCTAAAATAATCTAACTCTGACTCGATAAACTCATCAACAGCTGATTCATCAATACAGTCTCTAAGAATCTCATCTTGGAAATTCTTAGTAAATGAATCTAAACCCATATCATCAAACAGCATCTTAATTTCTTCAACTGCTTTAGCATGTGCCTCTTCTTCAGTACCAACAAAATATTCTTGTCCTGAATCACCGACTTCAAACACATTCTCTTCAGGTGTATCGCTAATATCATATGGTTCAACATCTAAATACTCACTAAGCGCGGCCGCCTTATTAGTAAAATCAGTATCCTCATTTAAAGGACCAGTAACTGTCTCATCAAGATCTTGGATAGCATCATCAGCGTCTACAAAATCGACTTTTTCAATACTATCTAAAATGTCTCTTCTTCTTCTGAAGTTAAATTTTCCATCGCCAACTTCTTGAATATCTCCAGGATAATTTTCAGGATCATAATACTTAGGATCATCAGATGGTTCACCGTACTCATCAATATCACCGGCCATAGCAGCATCTAACTGTCTAGCCCATCTAACAGCATCATCATAATTATCTGTTGTGAACTGAATCCAATTAATTCCATACTCGACTTGACGATCACCAGTGTCTCTATCGAAAATTAAATCATATCCTTTATGAGATTCATTTAAATCATTTGATTCTTCTCCAAAAGGAGGTTCTTCATCGATCCATGATTTACCGCCATTAGATAAGAATAATTCATACTCCTCTTCATCAGTTAAATCATTTTCATACGGACCACCAGGAATTCCGACTTCATAATCTTCGAACATCTTTTTATGCAACTTAAGAATCTCTTCATCACTCATACTAGCACGGAGTGTTGCTAATAATTCATCTTTTGTTAAATCATTATTATCTTCAGGAAGACCTGCCATATCAGCTAATGAATCGTAACTTAAGCTGTTAACCTTCGCTCTTTGATCAATCCTTTTTTGTCTTGCTCTTTCAGCTTTTGCTTTTTCTTTTCTTTCAGCAGCCTTCTGAGCTTTAACTTGCTCTTTTTCAGCATCTAACTTCTCCTTATCAGCAAGTTTCTTTGCTCTAATTTCTTCAGGAGTCATATACCCAGGCATTCCATCAAATGCTGTACCTTCATCTAATGATTCGTGGTATCCATTAGCGAACATCGCTTTACGTTGATCATCTGCAGCCTTTTTGGTCTTAAACTTTCCGTGTGTTCCTTCTTTACCCTTATTAACTCATTTATCACCTTGTTTAATAGTGTCTTCAGTTAATTTTTCATAACCATTAGCATCAACCATTCTAGCAAATGATTTTAAATCAGACATTTTACGGTGATCAATTATTTCACCATTATCTATGATAGCAAATTGAATTTCACCATCTTCAGTAGGTTCTTCCATCTTAAGGATGATACCATTCTTATTTCTATACTTTGTACCAGGTTTATCATCTATTACAAAATCTTCATCTAAATCATCAGTAGACATTGCTTCTTTACGTTTATTAATATAATCAATAGCAATATCTTTTTTAGCTGTTAAATTATCCTTAACGAATGGATATTCTGATCTGCTAGCATGTTCTAAAGCTTTATCATAAATTTCTTCAGCTGAAGCATCTTTTAATTTATCACAATACTTATTTAATGCACTTTTTGCGGCAGATACTAATCCAACTTTTTTAGCTTCACTTAAGTTTTCAACTAACTTAACTTCGTACTTATCTTCTGGATAATCTTTCTTAACATCTTCAATAGAATCCCATTGAGCCCATTGAGCAGTGAATGATTTACCTGTACGTTTATTCTTTATCTTATATTTAGGAACGGTCCTGAAAAATCTATCTTGATCAACTTTATTTAAATTTGTCTTTGAACCAAGATAAGGATCCCCCGACTCATCCAACTTTTCATCTATATCATCATCAATAGCCATAGTATAATCAATATATAATGCTTTACAAACAGAAATAAAATCTTCCATCTCCATCTGACTACACCAAGCTGAGCCACCATTGACTATTTCATAAATCTTGCTTGTATAACCAAGAATACCCTCGTATTCAAGATACTCATCTAAATCGTCATATCCTTCAAGAGCATGTTCATAAATCTCATCTGTATAACCTATTATACCTTCCCACTCTAGGAATACTGCTAATGTATCACGAGGATCAGGAAAACTAATTTCCATACCATTTTCATTCTCAAAAATATCCTCTTTAAGTTCTTTGTTACAATTCTCATCTAAAACATAATCATATTCATTAAGTGTTGCAACAAAATAATTAATAGGATCAGTGATAGTAATTGGTTCAACTCCATCATGAGACTCATCATATGTTACTAAATCATCTTCAATACCTGTTATTACAATTTTAGAACCTGTGTCTGGCTCAACAAATTCAGCGCCAACAAATAAGTCATCCTCAGTTAAACCTTCATTAATGTCATCGCAGTCTTCATTTAATCCGTAGATACCAAGAAGCTGCTCATTCATATCATTTAAACTCATCTCTTTATTCTCTAATTCCACTTTCAAATCCCTTAAACTTTGTAAGTAACCTCTGTTTCGAAATTCTTTGAAACAGATATTTCCATCTCCAAATTCACCATCTTTCATTATAGATGATTGCCTCTGAAGATATATATCATCTATAAGTTTGTCAACATCTTCAACTGTAGGATCACCACTAATCAGTTGAGTATATCTATCTTCATAAGGTTGAATTAATTCCTGTACATGCTCTGGATCAATCTCAGGAACATCTACTTGTTCAGGTTCTTTTAACCAACCATTATTTAATGAGTATACACCGTTTGAATTAGCTTGAATAGCATCTGGCTCTACATAAATCTCCACTTCGATCCCGTTAATAGTAGGATCATACTTATTATTAAACAAAGATTTATAAGCCAAATACACTTTCATAGCTAAATCTTCTTGATCTGGATAGACAGAAGTATCAGCTACAATATGAAGATCAATATCAGAGTCAGGAGAGTAATTATAATTTGCATTACTTCCAATAATACAAATATCCTTAACATCTAATTCAACTTCATTCTCTTTCAAATTATCATCAAACTTCTGGACAATTTCTCTAAGCTTAGATTCAACTTCAGGTTTTAAAGTTTGTCCATACCATAATTTAGGATTAAGCTCATCGTGTTTTTCTATAGCTTCACCTAAAAATTCATTGACCCTCATAGACTCTCCTATTTCGTTGCTAGGGGTATCATATTCAATTAAATAATCTATCCCATCAGCCTCATTATTTTTATAATCCAAATGCTTTGGATCAACATTAATGTAATACTTATTAAGAATATTAACAGCCTTCCTGACGTCCCCCTTGTCATGGACCCGATACGATCCTGAGTCTACAGTAAAGTCTTCTGTCAATTCTTTAAGTTCATCTAATATCTCATTAAACGTCATGCTTACCTACCATTTATATTATATATAATTTTAGCATCTCATTAAACTAAATGAGTAAATTTAAGATATTTTCTAAGTCATACAATATATATTTATATCTAATATATTATATATTAATATATATATTATTATGTAAATTAAATTTACCTACTTGACCTAGAGCAAGTAAATTTTGTTTACATACTAAGTAAAATAAATTTACAGTGAAAGTAAAAAGCTAGGATTTTCTCCTAGCTTATTTTTTCATAATCAAATTTCCCCTTGATAGAATTATTCATGAATCTACCTTTAGAGTCAGATTCAAGCATAACATCATATAACTTTTTAGGTACTTTCTTGTATCTGTATTTAGTTCCTGAAAGATACTCTACAATCAGATCCCCATTTTCATATCCTACTTTTCTAATATTAGATGATAATACTTCTCTAAGTTCCATTATTCAATTACCTCCCCTGTTTCAGGATTAACTTCATAGACAGGCTCTAATTCAATTCCCATCAATTTATTTTTAACCATTTGGGTTAATTCTTCCAACGCATTTGTATTATTTTCATAGTATTCTTGTACTTTTTTTAAACCCTGGAATCTCTGACCATCATGTGTAGTCATCCACGCTCCCGATTTTTCAATAAATCCATA
>Ga0256407_10002417_pt1 | contig 35782 bp, 26 predicted proteins | sample RumenRJG_04DNA_FD_193489 | JGI IMG/M metagenome (GOLD analysis project Ga0256407, IMG submission 193489) | Bovine rumen microbial communities from Lethbridge, Alberta, Canada - RJG_04 | ecosystem: Host-associated > Mammals > Digestive system > Stomach > Rumen | place: Canada: Alberta...
CCTAGTCTAAGTACCACATTCTTAACACCATTTATCATCTCTGCTTGTTTGCTGAAATCATTGGAATAATCAACAAAGATATCTGTTAATCTTTTTACCCCATTCTCCTGAAACTGTTGTATACTTTTAATCATGAAAGCACCCTCCTTTGGATTATGTCTTGTCAACTAAATCCTAACACAAGGATCGGGTGCTTTCTCTATATTTATTTTTCCTACAAACTTTTTACCCTACGACTTTATAAGGGAAGATCAGCAGATTTATCTTTGACACGGGAGCCGATATTTAATATATTATCAGCATATAGATAATTTCAGGGAACGCCCGTAACATTGAGCCCTTCGCCAGGGTGGCATCTCACACTTCGTGTGATATAACCGAGGCTTTATGTTCTGACGTTTTTTATATGCATTCATAGAGTAGGCAAGGGAATAAATGCAAATGATGCAAATAGATGCAAATGATTGAAGCTCTTATTTTGAGTGTGACAGTCCTATGACGGTCAAGGGTTTATAACATAATCAACAAAAGGAACCGGACCTGATCGCCCGGCAGCAAAAAGAAAGAAGGCGACTAAAATGTTAACACTCAGAGAAGAACAATTGAACATGGTATCAGGAGGAGCGGCCACACTTGAAAACTTGAAACCGGTTATTCCGATCCACGATGACCTCGTCGAATGGATTGGGCATAAAGACATGGGAATAGGAATAGTTGACTTTAGTATCTTTGGAAAATATGTGGTTACATTCAATACCGGATCTTTCCCGTGGATGACAATAAAGGTGCTCTATAATAATGAGATCGCGGTCGTCGGACATGGGCGCAGGCCGTTCTGTCCCGTTTAGGAGAGATTGCATTACGGGGCCGGAAAACCGGCCCCTTTTTTTGCGATTTTTTCGATATTGAAAATATCGGGTACATCTGAATCTTTACGATGAAGGGGGTTTGTCATTTACAGACTTAATATCCCCGAAGCGATACAGGGAAAACAAATGCATTGTCATTTAAAACCCTTATCTTTTCAGCATTGTCAATTATCATGCCCTGTTTAACGGGCATGTTGTATTTCTCCAATACTTTGAAGCTTTTGTTGGGTCTGCTGGGAGAGATGCCTTTCTTGATCTTTGCCGGATACAATGCGCCGTCCTTAACCAAAAGGATATCAACTTCTTTTTTGTCGATATCCCTGTAGTAATACAGGTAACATGTTTCGACATTTATTCCTATGGAACCGGATATCTCGTTGTACACCACTTCCTGCGCTGTTCTAAGCGCTAAAAGAGAGATAAACCTGCGAAACTGCAGCACTCCGCGTATAGAAATCACAAACCACATCTTTTGGAATGATGATAACAAAGATATGCGATGAAATTAATAGACGACTATGATTTTAATCGCATTTTTGAATACTTAGTGGGATTGGAAGAATTTTTGAAAACGACAAAAGGCTACATGATCTGCTGTTTCGTGGTATACTGTATAAAGTCTTGTAAATATAAAGACAGGAAGGTGATATATCATGGCAAATAAGAGATTATTGATTAGAATACTGGCAGCTACTGTTGCAGCAACGATGGCTATGGCTCCCGTTACGGCATTTGCCGAAGGCGGGAAAGAGATCGAAGCTTATGATGGGAACAAGAAAGAGGATCTTGGCGATGTCAAGGCTGACGGAGAATATGAACAAGCGGTGACGATCTGGGCAGACGGACATAAGGCGGAAGTTACCACGGGCAACATAGAGAGCGCGGAATCGAACGGGCTTTATACGTGGGCTGAACATAATGCAGAGATCGATGTTGACGTGACCGGTGACATCAATACTCCAGCTGCGACATCAACAGGAGAAGAGCATTCAGCCAGCGGAGTGACTACCAACGTGAGGTGTGGCTCAAAGAATGATATTAATGTAACCGGCAATATCGTTTCGGGTTATGAGGGTATTACAGCCAAAACCAGCGATTATTATGAAGATAGAAAAGATGAAGGAGATTACGGCGACAGCAAAACTGATATCAGTGTAAACGGAAATATCACGGCCGATAGATCAGCAATTAATTTGAGCGCGAGTCTGGGAGGGGAAAACCATATCGAGGTTAATGGCGACGTCACGGGCTTTGCCAAGGGCGGTGATGACCCGGAACGCGATGACGCTGTCATTTGGATCCAAGCCACTGATCCGGACAGCAGAAATGACGTATTTGTAAAAGGTGATGTCACGGGTGACCGCATTGGTGTCTGGGTGGTTGTTCCGGCGGAGAATACCGGGTATCCGGAGAACAATGTTGTCATAGACGGCACCCTTTCAGCTAATGTGGCAGCTGTCCAGGTTGATGACCGTCTAGGAGAGGGCAAGTTCAAGAATTCAATTACGGTATGGAAGATAGAGACGCCGGGCTTTACTGCTGCGAAATGGGAGACGATAGGGGAGGACGAGGAAAATCCACAATTCAATCTTGTTGAGGATGAAGAAACAGAAAAGAATATCCGTTACATCATCAGGGTGAACCAGAATGATCATGCAACCCTTACAGCAACGGATGCGGACGGCAAGGCGCTTGCGACTGTAACAGGTGTGGGCGGCAGCGCGCTTGAGTATGCACATGAAGGCGATAAAGTACTTTTAAAGATTGACGTGGACGACGACTACCGGCTCAACGCGGTATACGGCGATGAAGGCCAGAAGCTTGAACTCGTCAAGGATGGCAACGGCAATTACTATATCATGGTTCCAAGAAACGGCGGTGTGATTTTCTCAGTGGATCTGTCGAGGATATCGCATTCGGACGATGACAACAAGGAAAATAAGACATCAGGTGATCAGGGAACATGGACGTACGGTTTTTCTGACAGTGCGGCGATAGCGCTTATTAATGCCACTCCTGCGGGTGGATCGGTTACGCTATCCCCTTTTACCGGAACCTGTCTTTCGGCTCCCGTTGTAAAACAGCTTCTCGCAAGGCGTGATATAAACGTTACGATAACGTTCCTGTTTAACGGTATGTTATATAAGATCGTCATTCCGGCAGGTGCCGACCTGACGAAGCTTGTCGGTGCAGACGGAACCATCAGCTTCTTTGCATTGGGACAGGCTTTCGGGATCACGTTAGCAGGGTAAGGATCAGAAGATCAACTGATCCCGACGGAGAATTTGTAACATTTTTCAAAGCGTCGGCGCAAAGTATAGATTTTATGCGCGAAAGAGAGGATCCTGACTTGACATACAGGTGATCGATAATCGTCCATGAAAGGCATATAATACTAACTGGTGGACAAATATCATTCCATATAGGAGTACAATATGTTCACCCCGGTTTTTGCCGGCACTGAAAGTGAAGGCTCTGCCCAAGGTACAGATTCCGTATCGGAGACTACATTATTCCCGGTAAAAAGGCGTAATATTTAAGCAATAACACGGAAATGGAGATATGATATGACGGATTTGTATCGTCGGACAGAAGTAACTCTTGTTACGTCGGACGGAAACGAAAATGAAGTTAAGATAGATCTTCTTAACGAGCATAATCTTCGTATTATTGTAAATGAAAATCATGTGATGAGCCTTGTATGCACCGGGCAGTATCTGAACGAACTTGTAATCGGAAGACTCCTGACGGGCGGATTTATTGACGACGCGGAAGATGTGGACAGAATCTTGTTCAACGGTAATAATACGGAAGCGAGTGTACTTCTGAACGGTGATACCGACAGGAGATTCAAGGAACTGCCTAAGCCGGAGTATAAAAAAGAATGGATATTCGCACTGGCTAAGCAGTTCGAAAAAGGAACGAAGCTTCATGATCTGACCGCCTGTACGCATTCCTGCATGCTCGCACGGCAGGGGGAAATACTTTTCACATGCGAAGATATCGGAAGACACAATGCCGTTGATAAGGCTGTAGGCTATGGATTGATCTCGGGTATCAATCTTTCGGAATGTATCTTATATACGTCGGGCAGAGTTCCTGTTGATATGGTTGAAAAATCGATTGCAGCAGGCGTTCCCATCCTTGCGTCCAAGTCTGCCCCGACTGCGGAGGCCGTGGACCTGGCAAGACAATACGGGCTTGTGCTTATAGGCAATGCCCGAACTGACAGCATGAAACTTTTTACAGATTATTGAGAGTTTTGAAGCATTTTTTTACAAATTGTTGTATTATTGTATTGGCAAAGGCGCCGGTTCGGGCGTCTTTGCTTTTTTATTTGAAAGAAAAGGAGCTTGATCATGAAAAATCATATTATTCAAGTTGCAACGGCTGTACCAAAGATTAAGGTAGGGGACGTTGGGTATAACACAGATCAAATTACGGCAATGATAAGAGAACTATCGGACTGCGGTGTGATAGTTTTCCCCGAACTGTCAGTAACGGGGTATACATGTGCAGATCTGTTTTTGAGCGATCTGTTACTGCAAAACGCCGCATCGGCTCTTTTTGTCATTGCCGAAGAAACAAAGGATATAAATAATCTTGTCGCTGTAGGAGTTCCTATACGATTCAGAAATAGTTTACATAACTGTGCCGCGATTATCTCGTGCGGTGAGGTAAAAGGTCTTGTTCCAAAGACATATATCCCCAATTACAGCGAGTTTTATGAGTGCAGATGGTTCGCTTCAGGCAGGGAAATAAAAGGAGAAACGGTCTGCCTTAATGGATTTGAGATACCGTTTGGTACAGATATACTGGCAGAAGATCCGATATCGGGTGCGGTTCTTGGCACGGAGATATGTGAAGACCTCTGGATACCTGACAAACCAAGTACTCACGCCGCACTGGCGGGGGCAAACATCATTGCAAATCTGTCGGCTTCCGATGAAATTATAGGGAAGCAGGAGTACCGCACACAGCTTGTCAGACAGCAGAGTGGGGCTTGTTATTGTGCATATATCTATACTTCGGCGGGTACCTATGAAAGCAGCACGGATCTTGTATTTTCAGGCCATTCATTGATTGCACAGAACGGAAGTCTTCTTAAAGAGTCGATTTTCCCCGACTGTCCCCATGTTCAAAAGGCTTTAATAGATATCGGGATGATCATGCATGACAGGCAGCGTCAGAATACATTTGAAAATGTGTCGGATACGGCTTATCGAAAGGTTCCGGTGCGTATACATACACTTGGTCCGGAAGAGACGGACATTGGCGAAATGGCGGATATACTGAAGAAGAACGACTATCCGATATCCAGAAATCCTTTTGTGCCTTCGGATGACGAATCAAGAGGTGCGAGATGCCGTAGTATACTCCGTATACAGGCGAACGGCCTGGCCACGAGAGTACGTGCAACAGGTATTAAAAACCTTGTTATCGGAATATCAGGAGGACTTGACTCGACTCTTGCGATCATTGTATGCAGCGAGGCCAAGAAAATTGTCCCGGATATCCGGATAATTGCATATACGATGCCGAACCACGGCAATACCTCACAGCTTACGTACGGCAATGCAAAGCGCCTTATGGAACTTGTGGCTGACGAGATACATGAAGTTCCCATTGAAGAGGGAGTTAAACTGCACCTTGCCCAGCTCGGACACGAGCAGACGTATCAGGGAGAGGGTGACGTTACATATGAAAATGCGCAGGCACGAATGAGGACATATATTCTGATGGATGCAGCAAACATGAAGAACGGTCTTGTGGTCGGAACAGGAGACCTTTCGGAACTGGCTCTTGGGTGGTGTACATATAACGGAGATCATATGTCCATGTATGCCGTGAATTCATCGGTTCCCAAAACACTTGTGAAATTCATATGCCAAACATATGCGGATATGTGTGAGAACAATGAGCTTAAGGAATTGCTTTATTCAATCTGCGACACTCCCATCACACCCGAACTGACACCTGCCGATGACGGGAAGATAGCGCAGAAAACAGAGGAGAAGATCGGAAAGTACGATCTGAATGATTTCTTTATGTACTACACGATGAGGTACGGGTTTGAGCCTTCACGATCGGCAGCATATGCCATGAAGGCGTATCCGGAACTTGATATGGACGAGGTGATAACCGCTGCCCGTAACTTCTTCAGGAGGTTCTTCTCGCAGCAGTTTAAAAGAAGCTGCCTGCCGGACGGCCCAAAGGTCGGATCGGTCACACTCTCACCGCGCGGTGATTGGCGTATGCCAAGTGATGCGTCTGCTGAGTTATGGATGAAAGACATAGAATAACTTATGTTATTAAGCAAATAAAGGAATAATAACACCATGTATTTAAAAAGCGATCAATACCGCATTTGGTTCAGGCGATCTTCTATGGCCTGTTCAAAGAACGCTCGGGGAAGGTCATCTTTTTTATAAAGATCCCGGAGCTTGAGATAGTATTCGATGAAGGCATTGATCTCGATTCGTTTTGGATGATACAAACCGTTGGTGTTTAATTCGGATTCAATATTCTTTTTTTCCGACTTACTCAAATTCTTAATATCGGGAAGAGGGAGGTAGTTGGAAAAATAAAACATCTTATATGAGTTCTTTTTCTTTTCGTACCGATACGGATCTGATTCTTTTTCCGCTTCATTTCTGTTTGGCTGGTAAGTATCTTCCGTGACAGCTCCGTTTATAATATTGACCGTACCGGTCTCTATAAGATTGATTAGGTTTCGACAAATATCTGCGTTGGATTGAGACTTTTCAGCAACTTTGATTGATGAGCGGCCGAGAAGTTGATCTACCGGTACTTTGAAGTAATCGGAGATCTTGATCAGCGTGTCAATGCTGACATAATTGTTGCCTTTTCGATTTAGGCACTTGCTAAGCTGCGCAGGTCCTATATTAATCTCGCGGGCCAGGGTGGCCTGATTAATCTTGTTTTCTTCCATCAGGGCTTCAATTGTCTCAATGATTGTCAACTGAATCCCTTCTTTGACCTTTTTATCTGTCATATTCTTATACGAGACCTCCATATACGAGTAATACCAAATGTGAAATATAAGATACCATATAAGAATAAGAATGTCAAAATGGAATTAACAGTGTCAAAATGGATATTTGCACGGTAAACCAGATTAAAACAGTGTGGCATTGAAAGAAATACTCCACTATTTTTTGTGTCGCACGCATAAAGACCAGTACGGTCAATAAATTTATTTGAAGATTATCGAAGTTTTGCTATTGAATTAAATCATATTCATATAGTAAAAATATTATATAACCGAAGTAACAAGGCAGATAAAGGATTGGACTATGACAGGAACTGCTTTTGAGGCAAAAAAAGAAAACCTGGAGTCGATACTCGACTATATGGAGGAAAAGCTTGGTGATTATTCCATAGAAAAATCACTGATACTCGAAGCAAGGCTTAAGGCCGAGGATCTTCTTTCGATGATGATCGAAAATGCCGGTGCGGACTGTACCGTTAAGTTAAGAGTACGTAAAACTTTGGACAGAATCGCGGTAAGATTTTCCTGTAAAGGATCCGAATTGGATTTTGAAAGCTATCCGAAGGAGATATTTACCGAAGAATTTGATGAATACGAAAGAAACCTGATCTCATCAAAGCTTTTGGCCGGGTATGAAAGGGATGTTCATTTTTCCCGTAGAACCGGAATAAACGTTATCGACCTGACGGTTGTTCATAAAAAGAAAAAGCCGCTTCTTGTCTCAGCCGGTTCAATGCTTGCGGGAATAATTACCGGCCTTTTGATAAAGCTGCTGTTTTCGGCGCCGGTATCCGCATTTATGGCTGATTCCGTTTTCGGAACAGGAACTGCGCTGTTTATCCGTGCGATTAAAATGATAATACCGTTAATGGTATTTTTTTCCATATCATCCGGCTTGTCCTCGATTTCGGATCTGAAGGAACTCGGAAAGACTTTCTCGAGAGTGGTCATCACGTTTTTTATTACAAGTGCGGTAACAATCATGGTGGCATACGGTATGTATCTTCTGTTTCCGATCGGAAATGAGGCACTGCGAAGTGCGGTTGATCCGGCACTCAAGTTTGACACCATGTCTAATGCTTCATCAGCTCGTGAGATTCTTATCAATATCATCCCGGATAACTTTATACGGGCATTTACCGATATGGATATGCTTCAACTCCTCTTTATAGCAATATTGACCGGTATCACGGTCGCAGGGATGGGAAAGCATTCCGCCGGAGTGAATGAATTACTGTCTGTGGCTGATGAGTTGTTTGAAAAAATGGCACTTGTTATTGTTCGATTTATGCCGTTGTGTATATTCTGCGCCACGTCATCCATGATGATAAAACTGAACATTGAAGATGTCAGGAATATTGCGACTTGGATGGGACTTATTTATTTAATCGATATCGTTATTTTATTGCTTCAGGTATTAATGGTGCCGGTATTTGCAAGGACATCACCGCTTTGGTTTGTTAAAAACTTTGCACCGGTCATGATGTCTGCTTTTGCCATGGCCTCCAGTAATGCCGTGATGCCTGTTACAATGCAGACATGCAAGGATAAACTTAAAATATCACACGATATTTATCCTTTTTCAATACCTCTCGGCGCGGTTATCAATATGAACGGTGGCTGTGTTACCCTTCTGATAAGTACACTGTTTCTTGCCAAGGTCTACGGGATAACAATAAGCGGTGTATTACTTGCCCGGTTGTTTGTGATGGTGTTTTTGCTTGCGGTCGCGGCACCCGCGGTTCCCGGAGGAATCCTCCTATGCCTTACCGTACTTCTTCCGCAAATGGGTATACCTGTTGAAGGACTATCGATAATAATCGGCTTGTACTTCCTTGTATCCATGATTCAGACAATGACAAATGTTACCGGAACGGTCACATCGTCATTTGTTGTGGACCGCAGACGGAAGTCTTTTACAAAGCAGGAGAATATTTTATAATTATAAGTGTATGTTCCTGAAACGGCCAGCGACTGGTGGCGTTTGATTTCATTTGATGAAATAGAAAACAAAGTTCGGTTAAAGATGGAAAAGCAGTAGAGATAACCGGGAGATAGTTATTTATGCTGGAGAGAACTTTTAAACTCAAGGAGAACGGCACTGACGTCAAGACCGAAGTGATTGCCGGTATCACAACCTTTATGTCGATGGCTTACATTCTGGCCATCAATCCCGGCATGCTTTCCGAAGCGGGAATGAATCCGCAGGCTGTTCTTATTGCTACCGCACTTTCTGCATTTGTCGGAACCATGTGCATGGCTCTCTTGGCCAATTATCCGTTTGCACTTGCTTCCGGACTCGGACTTAACGCATATTTTGTATACACTGTTTGCGGAGCAATGGGGTATTCTTGGCAGTTTGCCCTCTTTGCGGTATTTATCGAAGGAATCATCTTCATAGTTATTTCCGTAACACCCGTCAGAGAGGCAATATTCAATGCCATACCTTTTCAGCTTAAAAAGGGCATTTCCGTTGGCGTCGGACTGTTCATTGCTTTCATAGGACTTCAGAACGGCAAAGTAGTTGTTGACGGATCCTCTCTTGTTTCTATCGTACCTTTCAGGGAAGAATTCCATACCAACGGTATTTGGGCTGCTCTTACGATTATCGGAGTATTTATCATAGCAATTCTTTACGTAAAGAAAGTCAAGGGAGCCGTTCTTATCGGTATGTTCGCCACGTGGATAATCGGGATAATTTGCGAACTTACCGGGATATATACTCCCGTTGCCGAACTCGGACTCAATTCAACCATTCCCTCGGGATTTGAGGATTTTAGCTTTGCTTCCATAGGAGAGACTTTCGGTGCGTGCTTCTCATCAGCCGCATTTGAAAACTTCAATATTGCAGATTTCGTGCTTATCATACTTGCTTTTCTTTTTGTAGATGTTTTCGACACTCTCGGAGCCCTCATCGGATGTGCAGACCAAGCAGGCTCGCTTGATAAATACGGAAAGCTCCCCAGAATTCGTCCGGCGCTTCTTGCTGACGCTATCGCAACAAGCGTAGGCGCGGTTTTTGGAACTTCGACAAACACCACTTTCCTGGAAAGTGCTTCAGGCGTATCAGTTGGTGGACGTACCGGACTTGCATCTGTTGTAACCGGATTACTGTTCCTCGTATCCCTGATCATTTCACCTGTTTTTATTTCGATTCCCAATTTTGCAACCGCACCTGCGCTTGTATTTGTTGGTTTTCTTATGATGAGCGCAATCACCGGTATTGATTTTAATAATCCCACCGAATCAATACCGGCATACCTTGTGGTTCTTGTCACGCCTCTTGTTTACAGCATTTCCGACGGAATCTATATCGGAATAATCGCTTACGTTGTTATCAATCTTTTTGCCGGCAATGCTAAGAAAATTAATCCGCTCATGTACATACTCGCAACATTGTTTGTCATCAAGTATGCATTTCTTTGATCCTATGCCTTAAAAGTCTTAGGATGCATATTTATTGAGTAAAAGTGCCGTAGCCGGCAATTGCCTCCTCTAATGTCATAGTACCGGTTCCGACTCCGTAAACCGCCTGCCTTAACTGTATTACCGCATCATCAGTCAAACCGAATACCTCAGGCGACAGGATACGGGATTCCGGAACGGCTCCGAATGCAGCATACATGCTGTTAAATGAAAGATCTTTGGTCGGCGACATAAGTCCTTTTTTCTGTGCCATTTCATTAAGTTCGGTCGGTGTGATCAAAAACCGCATGAACTCATTAGCCATGTCAAGATTCTTGCTGTCCTTATTGACGGAAAACTGCAGATTCGGCATGTCAAGGAAGTTGGCACCGTCATCCGACATTGGAATCGGGACAAAGGTGTATGTAAAAGGATTGGCGATAAATGATTCGGAACGACTCTCACGTTTCTCCGTTCCTGAAACAGTATCTCCGGAAGCGGTCATCATCGGCACGTCGCCTTCAAAAAAGCGCATGATCACGGCATCATAGTTATTCTCGATCTTGTTACAATCATCAAGGTTTACACAGCCGTCATTTAAAAATTGGGTGATTTTTTCAAGGGTAGGGCGCATATATTCGCCGGCTGACGGATCAAGGGCATTGAGCTTTTTGACAGCTTCCGCATCATGTGCAACAGTTTCGCAGAAGAGGGGATAACTTGCCAAAGAAAAGAGCGATGTTGTCTCTTCTTTGGAGAAACCCATCATTGGATTATTATAGCCCTTTTTGCGAAAATCATCACACACCGTTACAAGTTCCTTGTAAGTTGTCGGAATGCTGAGTCCCTCTTTTTCAAACAGAGTTTTGTTTACGAGCATACCGTAGGTGTTAGAGAAAACAGGAACCATCGGGAGTGTACCGTCATCCGTGTTCAGGATTATATTGCCCCGGATGCAGTCAAGATCAAGACCGAGCGCGGGATCAGCCAGATTCTCGGCATGATCTATGGAAGATTGATACTGATCACGTCCGTACATCCATGAATAATTGACGTAGATGTCAGGGGCATCGTTTCCGTCAAGGACAGTACCGATCATGTTGTTATAATCGTCGACCTTCGTAAACATCAGCTCCACATTCGGATAATAATTGTTGAAACGGTCGAATTCGGCCTCAAGTGCTTCGAAGTTGTCGTAACCGCCGGCAACGTTGATATGACATTTGGCGGTAGTATCAAGAGATGGCGAAAAACCATCCTTTGGAGCAGCAACCTCCTGTTTTTTTGTTGCCACACCGCATGAAGTCAGCCCCAGAACCATAATCATTGCTGATAATATACATATCGTTTTCTTCATGATCATTTCCTTCCCTCCCGGATTCTTCGTATCTCTTTGATGACAAGTTTTATATCCACGGGCTTTGCGATATGCCCGTTCATTCCGGCATTCAGACATTCAGTAACGTTTTCGGAAAATGCGTCGGCAGTCATGGCAACGATCGGAATGGATGCCTTGGCGGGATCGTCCAACTTCCGGATCGTTCTCGTTGCATCAAGACCGTTCATCTGAGGCATCTGTACATCCATGAATATAAGTTCGTAGCTGCCTTCTTCGGACGAGCTTACCATATCGACGCAGACGCGTCCGTTTTCCGCGCGGTCGGCTTTTATTCCGAACATTGCAAGCATGGCGGAAATGATCTCCCAGTTGATATCATTATCCTCAGCTACGAGTATGCGCATTCCATTCAGATCGGAATAGTCTTCCTCGGGTTCAGTGGATCTTGACTCTTTACCGATAAGGTCGTTGATCTTATCATACAGCGTGGAGGCAAAAAGCGGCTTGCTGACGAAGCCGGAAGCTCCGGCTTCTTTTGCCTTATCCTCAATGTCCGACCAGTCATAGGCCGAGATAAGAAGTATCGGAATATCGGAGTCTACCTCCGAGCGGATTCGTCTAATCGTCTCTATACCGTCGATCTCGGGCATTTTCCAATCAATGATGACAACATCGTAATCCCGACCGGATAGGTGTCTGTGCCTGATCATGCCGAGCGCTTCCGTTCCGCTTGTTGCCTGATCGGTAACGGTGCCAAGAGACTTGAGCGTTTCAGTGGCGGTCTGCAGCATGATTTCATCGTCATCGACAATCAGAACATCAATGGGGTCAAGTATCATATCTTCACGCTGCCTGTCGGCTGCGGGAATATCCAGCACTACGGTAAATGTCGTACCCACACCGGGTTCGCTTTGACATTCGATGGTCCCCTCCATAAGCTCGACCATCTGTTTTGTAATTGCCAGTCCAAGGCCGGTTCCCTGAATGCTGTTGACACGACTGTCGACCTGTCGCAGGAAAGGTTGGTACATTGTTTCCATGAATTCGGGACTCATGCCGATGCCCGTATCCGCGACAACATATGTCATTAGTACACAGCCGGGAGCAGTGCCTGTTTCCTCGCGCAGATCTACACTTACGCGCCCGCCGGGCTCCGTATACTTGATGGCGTTGGAAAGAATATTGATATAGATCTGGTTAAGCCTAAGCTGGTCAGCATACAGATATTCTTTTTCCATTCGGTTGATATGAAAGCAAAATTCCAGATTCTTTTCCTTGATCATCGGCTGTGAGATGTTTACAAGGTTCTCTACGGTTTCGACAATAGAGAATGTAAGAGGACTGAGCTTCAGCTTTCCGCTCTCCACTTTTGATATGTCCAGAATATCGTTGATAAGCGTCAGCAGATGGTTGCTCGCAAGACTGATTTTACGAAGACTGTCGGCTGTAGATTTCTGATCCCCGAGATTCTTTTCGGCAATGGTAGTAAGACCCATGATCGCATTCATCGGGGTTCGGATATCGTGCGACATTGTGGAGAGAAAATCGGTTTTAGCTTTATTTGCGTATTCGGCTTCTCTCGCCGTGATCAACAGACGTTTGTTCATGAAAAGCATATGAGCAAGGTCGCAGAGGAACAGTAAAAGTAAACCGGCGGATACGACTCCGAACAAAAGCCAGTTTTCTTTGTCTACATTCAGATCATTTGCCGGAACAAAACCGAGCAGTGTCCAACCGGAGGTGGAGGTTACGGGTGTAAATGCAAGGATGCATTCCTGCCCGTGTGAGTTAAGCATAGAGATTGAGCCTGTGGATGAAGTGATTTTATCAAACAGTTGCTTTTCCGATTCGGGATTCGTTTCATTATAAGATTTGTAGAACTCAAAAAAACTGGAGTTCTTAAAGCTGTATCCTTTGAGAATATAATCACCGTCAGCGTCGATCATGGACAGTTCGGCATTTACAAGTTCAGATTGAGGAAAGACCCATTTTTGTTCAAGTTCCGAGATTGGGATGACCCTCAGAAGTACTGCTTCCTTAAAGCTTAAGCTTTTCGGGTCGGACAGAGTTACTCTGTTGCAGAAAGCCAGTGATTGCTCACCGTTCATAGGGTTGGTGTAAGCGCGTGTAATGTTGATCGATTCACCGATATCATCGATCCAATCGATGTTATTAAGAAGATCCACACGTTTATATGAAACGGCATAGTCGTTGTCCGTCCCCTGTTTCGGGCGCGTGGAAAGACCCGTTAGTGTGTCGGGAAAAATCAGATGCGCCGAGGCGTTTGCGAGCACATGTGATACACGTATGTATTCGGCAGCCTCTTCCATGGTCATAGCCTTGTTGTTAATATAGCGTGCCCATACGTCGCAGATTCTCTGCTCGCCTTCAAGATAATTCTCCGTAACCTTTTCCATGGTCACGGTCGTGTTTTCGAAGTGCTCTATTTGTCTTTGGTAAGAATCACGGCCTGTGAATCCGGAGTAGAGAACAACGAAGATCAAAATGGCAGCAATTATGATAACGTTGACAAAGATTATAAAAAACTTTCTCATAATCGTATTATATAACATTCTGTTTAAAAAGTCCTTGTGTGTGTGGTATTATTTTTAAGAAAACCGGCTGTGGAAAGGAGCGTAAAATGTTCGATTTTAATTACTATACACCTACAAAAGTAGTATTCGGCAAAGGGACTGAGAATAAAGTAGCGGATCTTATTAAGGAATTCGGCGGCACAAAGATACTTATACATTATGGCGGAGGAAGTGTTGTTCGCTCGGGGCTGTTGAAGCGCGTAACGGATTCTCTTGATAAAGCGGGGATCAGCTATGTAACGCTTGGCGGTGCGGTTCCGAATCCGCATCTTGGACTTGTATATGAAGGGATCGAGCTGTGTAAAAAAGAAAAAGTGGATTTTCTTCTTGCGGTCGGCGGAGGAAGTGCGATAGATTCAGCCAAAGCCATAGGCTATGGAGTAGCCAACGAAGGAGATGTTTGGGATTTTTACGACTATAAACGTAAGGCCACAGGATGCCTTCCTCTTGGAGTTATTCTGACAATTGCGGCAACGGGAAGCGAGATGAGTGATTCGTCCGTCATCACCAAGGAAGACGGTCTTATTAAGCGCGGATACAGCAGCGACTATGGCAGGCCGAAGTTTGCGATAATGAATCCGGAACTTACAATGACGCTGCCTGATTATCAGACAGCATGCGGATGTGCGGATATCATGATGCACACAATGGAAAGGTATTTTACAAACGGCGGAAATATGGAGATCACCGATGCACTTGCAGAAGGTCTTCTCCGTACGGTGAAAAAGAACGCTCTTATACTTTGCAAGGATCCCAAGAACTATGATGCCAGAGCAGAGGTTATGTGGGCGGGAAGTCTTGCACACAACGGCTTGACCGGCTGCGGAAACGATGGCGGCGACTGGATGACGCATAAGCTTGAGCATGAACTTGGTGGACTTTATGATGTGGCTCACGGCGCAGGACTTGCGGCAATATGGGGTAGCTGGGCAAGGTATGTTTACAAAGATTGTCTTCCCAGATTTAAGAAGTTCGCAATAAATGTTATGGATGTGGAAGATAAGGGATCGGATGAAGAGATAGCACTTCGCGGAATAGAGGCAATGGAGGAATTCTACAGAAGCATTAAAATGCCGACTAATCTGCGTGAACTCGGAGTTGATCCTACGGACGAAGAATTGGCGCTTATGGCCAGGAAATGCGCAGTCGGAGTCGGCGGAGAAAAGGGTTCGGCAAAGGTGCTTGATGAGAAAGCGATGCTGGCTATTTTCCGCGCAAGCATGTAACAGAGGTTATTAGATGTTAAACAGATTTTCGAGAACAGAGCTGTTATACGGAGCCGAAGCAATGAAACATCTGTCTTCGTGCCGTGTGGCCGTGTTTGGTATAGGCGGAGTCGGCGGATATGTTGTAGAGGCTCTGGCGCGTTCGGGAGTAGGGGCACTCGACCTTATTGACGATGACAAGGTTTGTATTACAAATATAAACAGACAGATACTGGCAACTACGAAGACTGTCGGAAAGTATAAAGTTGATGTTGCAAAGGAGAGAGTGGAGGATATTTCGCCCGACTGTACGGTCAGGACTTATAAGACATTTTATCTTCCGGATACGCAGGATCAGTTTGATTTTAGCGAGTACGATTATGTGGTGGACGCAATTGATACGGTAACAGGAAAGCTTGCCATTGTGGAAAATGCCAAGGCAGCGAATGTTCCGGTGATATCTTCGATGGGAGCCGGTAATAAAGTAAATCCTGCGGGGTTTGAGGTTGCGGATATTTATAAGACTTCCATCTGCCCGCTGGCAAAGGTTATGAGACGGGAGCTTAGAAAACGCGGCATAGATTCGCTTAAAGTTGTTTATTCCAAAGAGCCTCCCGTGCGCCCGTTAGATGATCTTTCAATAAGCTGCAGAGAAAACTGTGTTTGTCCCCCGGGTACGGAAAGAAAATGTACGCAAAGAAGAGATATCCCCGGCTCGACTGCTTTTGTTCCGTCTGTTGTCGGACTAATAATCGCAGGTGAGGTAGTAAACGATCTGTGTAAGAATTATTGAAGGGTCTTTTTAGCGTGAATTTATCGTGCTTCGATGCTATAATCAATTGCAGGGGCATAGTGATGAAGGTAAACATTAAAAAAGTCATTTCAATCATATTTACAGCCGCTTGTATCGTAATTTCGAGTGCATACCCGGTAGGTGCTGAGCAGAAGAGTGTAAAGATCGGCTATTTTGAAAACGAGATCTTCCAGGAAGGTGCGGCAGAGGGCGTAGTCAAAGACGGATATGCCTATGAGTATTATCGAAAGCTCTCCGAATACACGGGCTGGGATTATACATACGAATACGGTGATTTTGCCGATCTGTATCAGATGCTTCTCGACGGAAAGATCGACATGCTGGCAGGACTTGCGAAAACCGACGAGAGGGAATCTATAATCAATTATCCCGACCGGGCTATGGGAAGTGAGACCTATAACATGGTCAAGCACGCCGATGATGAAAGCATCACGTATTCATATTCGACGCTTGCCGGTAAAAAGATCGGTGTACTTGACAGTGCGATGGTCGGAGTGCTCGAGCGGTTTCTTGATGAGCACGGTATAGAGGCGAACGTTAACAAGTATCCGGACTATAAGAGTATGCTGGATGATTTTGATAACGGATCGGTTGACGTGTTTGTTGCCGAAAGTGACGGTGCATCGGACAGGAACAATGCCGAGCTTTTGTATGCTTTCGGATCTTCCGATTATTATCTGTGCGTTGCTTACGACAGGCGCGATCTTCTTGACGAACTTAACACCGCACAGGAACAGCTCTCTATTGAAGAACCCAACTATATCAATTCTTTGCGGATCAAGTATTATTCATCAAGCATCTCCAGTCGGAGCATGTCTAACGAAGAAAAAGAGTGGCTGAGTACTCATCAGGAACTCAAAGTCGGATATCTCAACAACTATCTTCCTTACTCGGATACGACAAGCACCGGACAGGTAACGGGTCTTGTCAGTGAATTGTTGCCGCATATGCTCGATGAGCTTGGTGTCGATGGTCTGAAGCTTTCATATAGCGGTTACGACAACTACGATGACATGATTAGCGATATGAGCGAAGGTAAGATAGACGCGGCTTTTCCCGTAGGCGGCGGACTGTATTATTCGGAGCAAAGCGGAATATACCAGTCATCCACGGTTGAATCTGTTGCAACCGAGCTCGTATTTAAGGGAGAACACGAAGACGATACGGAAACCGATTTTGCGGTCAACGAGAATAACCGCATGCAGTTCTATTACGTCAGCGCGCATTATCCGGATGCCAAGATTACATATTATCCTTCGATCGAGGATTGTCTCGGTGCTGTAGATGAGGGAGAAGTGAAGGCAACAACTCTTAACGGACTGCGTGCCAACGACATTATCAAGCGGAGCAAATACAACGATCTTTCCACAAGAAAACTTAATTATACAGACGACAGATGTTTTGGTATCAAGATCGGTAACGAAGGACTTCTAAAGTTTATTAATCGCGGCATAAGCGTTGTCGGAGAAGACTATCTGCAAAATCTCCCGTACAGATATACGGAAGGTTTGTATACTTATACGACTATGGATTTTCTGCGCGATAACACGATCCCGATCTCTATAATACTTCTCGTTGCGGTAGGTATCATATTGATCGTTGCGATCATGGGAAACCGCAGGAAGAAGAAAGAGATGGAGGAGAAAATCGCTCTTTCGGAAAAACTGATCGAACAGCAGAAGCACCGTGAGGATCAGGACAGAATGATCACTGCGATGGCGACGGATTACAGGTGTGTCTACAGTGTTGATCTTGATAAGGACGATGCCGTCTGCTACAGGGATGATCCGAATGATCACGAACAGACCAAAGAGGGCATCCATTTTAATTATCATGAAAGATTCCGCTGGTACGCAGAAAACTATGTGGATGAGAATTACAGACAGGATTTTCTTGAATTTATTGAACCCGACAATATCAGGGCAGCCCTTTCGGAGAATGCGATCATAAGTTACCGCTATCTCGTAAAGCGTGACGGTGCCGAATATTACGAGATGATCCGTGTGGCGGGCGTAAGGCATCCCGAGGATCGTGATGACCACGTTGTTCATGCGGTAGGTCTGGGACTTACGGTCATCGATAAGGAAATGAGAGAGAGCATGGCGCAAAATCAGATGCTTAGTGAGGCGCTTGAGTCGGCGGAAGAAGCCAACAGAGCCAAGACTGCATTCCTCTCGAGCATGAGTCATGAGATCAGAACTCCCATGAACGCGATTATCGGACTTGATTCACTTGCGCTTAGAAACAACTCTCTTCCGCAGGAGACCAAAGAGTATCTTGAGAAGATCGGAGAAAGTGCGAAGCATCTTTTAGGACTAATCAACGACATTCTTGATATGAGCCGTATTGAATCGGGAAGGATAGTACTTAGAAGAGAAGAGTTCTCTTTCCGCGGAATGCTTGAGCAGATCAACACGATGGTTATGTCCCAGTGTTCTGAAAAGGGACTGAAATACGAGTGCAGCCTGACGGGCGGTGTCAGTGATTATTACATCGGTGACGACATGAAGCTTAAGCAGGTGCTCATCAATATATTAAGCAACGCCATCAAGTTTACCGAATCGCCCGGAAGTATAACGTTCGGTGTTGAGAAAATCGCATCGTTCGAGGATCAGACTACGATCAAATTCGTGATCAGAGATACAGGTATCGGTATGGATGAATCATTCCTTCCGCGTGTATTCGAACCGTTTGCCCAGGAGCATGTTGAAAAGAGCAACCAATACGGCAGCACGGGTCTCGGAATGGCAATCACGAAGAGAATAATTGAGACAATGAATGGCACGATCTCCGTAACGTCAAAAAAGGGAGAGGGGACGGAATTTGTTGTCAGCGTTACGCTTAAAGACTGTGATCATCACAAGCTTGCGACAAGCTATATCGATCCGTCGGAAATGTATGTGCTCGTGGTTGATGATGAGGAAGTTGCGGCAGAGCATGCAAGGCTGGTTCTTGATGAAGTCGGCATACGTACCGATATAGCTTTTTCGGGTTCGGAGGCGCTTGATATGCTTGAGATCAGGCATACCAAACATGATCCGTATAACCTTGTACTGCTTGACTGGAAGATGCCCGATATGGACGGCATCGAAACGGCAAAACGTATCAGAGAGCTTTACGACAACGAGACAACAATCATAATACTTACTTCGTTCAATTGGGACGAGATCATGGATGAGGCGCTTCATGTTGGAGTAGATTCGTTCCTTTCAAAACCGTTGTTTGCATCTAACGTTATAGATGAATTTGACAGAGTTGCCCGCAAGAACAACATGACACTTTACAAGGAGAAGAAGAGGGCTGAGCTGAAAGACAGAAATATACTGTTTGCCGAGGATGTTGAGATCAATGCCGAGATCATGAAAGAACTTTTATCAATCAAAGATATGAAGGCGGATCATGCGCAGAACGGTAAGATCGTGGTTGATATGTTCAGCCGGAGCGAAGAGGGATTTTACGATGCCATACTGATGGATATCAGAATGCCCGAGATGGATGGCCTTGAGGCTGCTGAGAAGATCAGGCATCTTAACAGAGCCGATGCAAAGAAGATCCCGATCATAGCCATGACCGCGAATGCGTTTGATGAAGACGTACAAAGATCGTTACAGGTCGGAATGAATGCTCATCTTTCCAAGCCTGTTGAGCCCGAACGGTTGTATCAGACGATGGAAGAGCTGATCTGGGAATACAGGTTCCGCTGATCATATTTATATGCAGAGAGGATGAATTGTAATGGGTGATTTTGAATACACCAAAGGTATGAAAAGACGAATTCTCATAGTTGATGATGAAGAGATCAACAGGGAGATTTTGGGAAACATACTCAACGCCAAATATGAAATTGATTATGCCGATAACGGAGAAGAGGCATATTCGATGCTTAAGGAAAAAAGAGGCAGATACTCTCTGATACTGCTTGATCTGTTAATGCCCGTTATGGACGGATTCTCGCTTCTTGAAAAGATCAGAAAGGATGAGACATTTTCAAGCATCCCGACTATCGTAATGACATCCGAGAAGCCTGCCGAGGTTCAAAGCATTAAGCTTGGAGCGGATGATTTTATTACCAAACCTTATGATATGCCGGAGGTGATTCTTGCAAGATGCGACAGGATCATTCAGCTGTACGAAGATAAGAGCATCATTAAAAGTGCCGAGAAGGATGTACTCACATCGCTTTATACGCGCGAGTTCTTCAGCGAATATATCAGCCGCATGGACGACTATTCATCGGAGACGGCGATGGATGCGGTTGTGCTTAACATCGAGCATTTCCATATGTTAAACGGTATGTTCGGCCGAAGGGTCGGTGATGAGGTATTGAAGAAGACAGCCGATCTTCTGCTTGAGCTGTTTGGTAACAGCGCATGCATCGGATGCAGACCCGATTCCGATTATTTTTATTTCTATGTAGCGCACAAAGACGACTATGAGGACGCGGTTAGACATCTGCAGGAAGAGCTTGCAAGTTATCTTCAGATACCGGGAATAAGAATCAGAACGGGCGTATATCAGAACGTTGATAAAAATCATTCCGTTGAGGATCGTTTTGACCATGCAAAGCTTGCCTGCGACAGGATTAGAGGAGACTACACCAAACAGGTTTCTTATTACAGCACGGAGCTTAACGACAAGGATCTGTATCACGAGCGGCTGATCAATGACATAGATGATGCTATAGAGAATAAAGATCTTATCGTGTACTATCAGCCCAAGTATGACATACGTGGTGAAGAGCCGCGTCTTCGCAGCGCGGAAGCGCTTATTCGATGGAAGCATCCGGAACTGGGAATGATAAGTCCTGGTGATTTTATCCCTCTGTTTGAAAGCAACGGACTCATACAGAAGCTTGATCATTATGTGTGGGACGAGGCGGCTGCTCAGATAAAACGCTGGAAAGATACGTACGGACAGAGCATACCTGTTTCCGTTAATATGTCGAGAGTTGATATTTATGATCCGGGACTTGAGGAGAGACTTTCGGGACTGCTTAAGAAGAATGATCTTAAGCCGGAAGAACTCATGCTTGAGATAACCGAATCGGCTTATGCGGATGATGCCAAGGGTCTTATAAACGTTGTGAACCGGCTTCGTGATCAGGGCTTTAAGATTGAAATGGATGATTTCGGCACGGGGTATTCGTCTCTTAATATGATCACGACGATACCGATCGATGTGCTCAAAATGGATATGATTTTTATCCGCAACATGAATAAGGACGAGAAGAGCTTAAAGCTTGTGGAGCTTGTGATCGACATTGCGAAGTTTCTTAATGTGCCCGTTGTTGCGGAGGGTGTTGAAGATAAAGGTCAGGTTGAACAACTGAAAAAGATGGGATGCGATGTCATTCAGGGCTATTATTTTTCCAAACCGGTTCCACCGGAGGAATTTGCTGCATTCATAGAGAAAATGACAGGAGGAAAGTAACGTGTCAAAAATTGATGATCTTAAAGCATTTGGAGCAAATGTTGATGAGGGACTCAAAAGGTGCGTGAACAATGAAGAGTTCTATCTGAGAATGGTTAACAAGGCTGCGGATGATGCATCTTTTGACGATCTGGAAAAGGCCGTAAACAGCAAAGACCTTGGTCAGGCATTTGAGATCGCGCATGCATTAAAAGGCGTTCTTGCTAACCTTGCGCTTACTCCGATATGTGATCCTGTATCGGATATCGTTGAGAAGTTAAGAAACAAAACGGATGCGGACTATGGCAGCTATCTTGAGATAATCAGGACAAAAAGGGAAGAGCTTATAAATATACTCAAGTGATCACCTTAACGTGTTGTTCTTTATAAGAAGATCTCTAAAGAGCCTGTCGAGCGAATCCATAAGCGCTTCCTTGGGCATTGATTTGAGCAGATAGCCATCCGGCTTCTTCTCAAGTATTTTCATAACATTTTCACGATCGCTCTGCCCTGTCAGAAATACTATCGGAACGTCGTGAGAACACGGGATCTGACGGATCTCCTGCATTGTTTCAAATCCGTCCATGCCGGGCATGATGTAATCAAGAAGAATAAGGTCCGGAACGGTACTGTTTAAATAAAACAGTGCTTCCCTGCCGGAGCGGAATGATTTTACCTGATATTTTTCCCTAAGCCATCTTTCCGTTACCGTAAGAAAATCAAGATCATCATCGATCAGGAAGATGGTCTTTGTACGGCTTGATTCATACTGCATGTCGGAGAACGAGAGCATATCGTCAACGAAAGCGTCCATATCGATCGGACGGGCGTATTCGGCTTTGATGCAGTCGGGATTGTGTATCTGTCTTGCCTCTGCTATGTCGAGGGCATCTCCTACAAGGAAGAGAGTACGATTATCGTCTTCGCACAGCTCCGCAAGATGTGAACTGATCATATGAATATGTTCGGGATCGCCTGCGGGATAGTAGATCCAGAAGTTGGCGTTATACCGGTGCTCGAGAATTTCCGCAGGGTCATCGGGAACACATATGATACTGTAGCCGACTTCTTTCAGTTTGTTGATAATTCCTTTGTTGACCATACCGTGTGTTCCTTCCACAAACAGAATGGTTTTGAAATCTTCGGGCTCTCTCGGAACAGATGTATTTGTAATCGGTGCCTGTACAACGGGCTTGAAATGTTCTGACAGAATCTCAAATGCGCGGTAGTGATCAAGCAGTTCCCTTGTCAGATCGGGAAGATCATCGGTTTCCTCCTGACGGGACAGATATTCAAGCTTTGCCGCTTCATCGGCAAGCTCCTTGGCGCCGACGAGTCCAGCCATGCTTTTTAATGAATGTGTGCGAAGCGAATACATAGGCCAGTTTCCGGCGCTGCAGAATTCATCAAGTTCGTTTGATTTATCGTGTATAGACGAGGCAAATACTTCAAGAGACTGCAGAAGATCCTCTGCATCTCCGCAGTGTTCCAAGCCGGACATAAGGTCAAGCTTTGGAATTGATTTTAACCAGTCGGGAAGTATTGCAAGCTCGCTCTCGAGCTTCTTCTTATGATCGGAGGAGATAAAGCTGTTTACCGCGCCCTGAGGCAGGTACGTAAGAAGTATTCTGGACAGATCCTCCGGATCTACGGGCTTGAGCAGGACATCTGCGAACCCGGCAGCTTTATACAGATTAATATTATCTTTAGCGCTTTCGGCCGTATGGCAGATCACGGGTGTATCGGTACCGTTTCGGCGGAACAGTTCCTTTAAGTGAACAAGCGTATCCACGCCATCCACTTCAGGCATTCTGTGGTCAAGAAGTATAAGATCGTATTGTTTTTTGCGGCAGCATTCGAGGCACTCGGCAGCGCTGCCGGCAAGGTCGGACTGAACATCAAAAGAAGAGAGCATTGAAGAAAGAATGCTCCGGTTTATCTCCATATCATCCACGACCAAAACGTATGCGTTTTTATGCTCCATGGTTTAGTCCTCCGCACGGGAAGATTATACTTCATAGCCTGCTTTTTTTCAATCGACGGTATGTGCGCATAATAACGTATTTGATTAAGGCGTTTTGAGAGACTTATAATATATTCGGGAAGAAATTATTATGAACGATTTGGCTAACAACGATAATATCCTGAAGAAGCACAACCTGACCGCATTACTTATATGTGTTGCCGGGGTTGCGCTTACCGATATATGGGTTAAGTAAATCGTGTAAGTATTATTTTGCGAAACAGTCTGTGCCTGTTTTGATTTTATCCAGAAGCTCCTCGATGGGAACCGGCTTAGAATAGTAGTATCCCTGAAAGCTGTGTATTCCGTAATCACGAATGATGTCACGCATTCCGGATGTTTCTATTCCCTCGACACAAACGTCTGCGCCGAATGTACCGGCCATGTCGGTAAAGTTGTTAAGCAGCCGTTTTTCTTTTTCATCCTTCTCTATATGAAGAACAAAGCTGCGGTCGATCTTGATCGTATCAAAGGGCAGATTCTTGACAAGACCTACGGATGAATAACCCGTACCAAAGTCATCCAGCGCGACACGAACACCTCCTGCGCGAAGCTTTACTATAGCATTTCTTAACAGCTCCATATCAAGCAGACGACAGCGCTCGGTGATCTCAAGACACAGATGCTTGGGATCTATACCTCCCTGCCTTATCATATGTAATACAGAATCCGTGAAATCAGCCTGCTCAAGCTGCGAGTAGGACAGATTGACGTTAACTATAAAATCGGGCACGATGGACAGTATTTTGCGTGCATCTTTTATCGCGGTTTTGATTATCCATTCACCAAGCTCGGGAAATCTAGGGTCATTTTCAAGAAATGAAATAAATACATCCGGAGGTACCATACCGTATTCGTCACTTTTCCAGCGAAGAAGTGCCTCGGCGCCGATGACTTTCTCAGTTGCGGCATCAACTACCGGTTGATACAAAAGAAAGAATCCGTCATTGTTCTGGCCGATGGAAGAGTGGATTAAATGGAACATTTCAAGCCGTCTTCGGTTTTCTCCGGTCAGTTCGGTTTTGAACTTTTCAAGTTCACCGTGCTTATTGATCTTGGATTTCTGATAAGCAAAGTTAAGACATGAATATACGGTCTGGTCATCTACGTTAAAATCATCCAGTACGAGCATTCCGGCAGAAAGCTCCAAAATGATATTGCGCCCGTCAAGCTGTATTCCCTCGCGGAAATGATTCCTTACAACATAGTATAAGTCGGCAAACTCGTCTTCGGACTGAATTTGTGAGATAACGGCAAAGCGCGAACCGTCCAGACGATATGTGCCTCCGCGGCCGGAGACATTTTCCATAAGGTATCTGCCAAGATTTTGCAGAATGGTATTTCCTACATCATAGCCGTATACTTCGTTGATCTCGGTCAGCTTTTGTATTCCGCACATTCCGATCTTTATAGGTGTTTTGTTTCGTATATACGATTGCAGATCTGCGAAGAAGCCGTACTGGTTTCGAAGACCGGTAACGCTGTCAATATGAGCCTTCTGGCTGTGATTTCTTATTGCACCGCCGAAATATGTCGGTCTCCCGTCACCATCGGTTATGACTATACCGCGACATGTAATAAGATCGCATTCTCCGTCGGAGCGAAGTGCACGGTACTGCATGTCGTGTCCCGACAGCTTACCGGAAAATACCGCCTCGATGCCTTCATGATAAGCATGTCTGTCCTCGGGATGTACATGCTCTTCCCATATTCTTCCGGCAGAATACATATACTCTGACGGAAGGCCGAAAGCGTTAACAAGTTCTTTTGACCAGCGTGAATAGTCGTATGTCATATCGCATAGAAATACATACGTATCGTCAGCAATAAGCGAATAGCTTTCAAAGAGCGAATCCAGCTGTCTTTTAGCCTGCGGCGTGATCTTCTGATCGGTCATGAATATCTCCGTTTCATGTGCTTTGCGTTTTTTGATTGTATTTATTGTTTAATTATATCACATTCCGACATTTTGACATTATTTTTTGCGTGCTTTAAAATTAAAGATGTATCCGGATACGGATACGATAAATTAACGAACGGAGGCGATTCGGAAATGAAACCGAAGAAGAGACAATCACTCAAGAAGACGTTGCTGTCCAAGATAATTATCTGCGTGGCGATAATAATCGTCGTTATTACACAGATAAGTATCAAGCTGGCGTCGGACAATATTCAGTCACTCATGAATAGTGTTCTTGCCAGAGAGTCGGCAACATATGCGAGCGAGATCCACAGTTGGTGGAACAATATTGAGCAGAGAGTTGCTCAGACGGCTGATGTGATCAAAAACATCCCCGAGCTGTCATATGACGAAGCTCAGGCTATGCTTTTAAAGCTTACCGAACTTGATCCTGATTCACAGGACATTTATATGGCTTACGGTGATTCGGGCAAATTCCTTGACGGTTCCGGATGGATTCCCGATGATACATTCGTATTTACGGACAGACCCTGGTATCAGGGAGCGTTGTCGAAGAACGGCAAGATTTGTTCTTCCGAGCCTTATGTCGATGCTTCGACCGGCAAGACATGTCTTGCATGTTCCGTAATGCTTAAAGATAACGTAGTGTTATCAAGCGATATCAACTTTGACAAGGTTGCAGAAATGGTCACGGGATTTTCTTCCCTGTCCTCCGAAGCAAAGTACTACATCATCAATAAAGAAACAAAAGACATTCTTGTAAGTAATGTAAGTTCCAGCGTAGGTCAGAACCTTACATCAACAACCGATCCGATTGCTGCAGGACTTGCTCCCGTATTTGATTCACTCAACAAGAGTGCAACCGCCGGAGGCGAGAAAGTCGTTACCGCCAAGTCCGGTTCAGGCAAGCAGATGTACACCGCAACGGATATTGAGGATACATCATGGACTGTTGTTTGTGCAGTTCCTTCGGCGCTTCTTAGCAACACGATCCTCAAGGTTATGTACATTACATTTGCAAGTGCGATCGTTCTGCTGATCATCATGTCGGCAATCGTGTATATCACGATAAGCAAAGGTATCAATCCGGTTACTACGGTTACCGAGCGTATCACGGATATCAGCAAGGGTGATTTTACCGTCAAGCTTGTTCCCGAAGGAAACAATGAGATTACAACTCTTGCCGAGAGTCTTAACGAGTATATTGAGAAGATGAGGACAACATTCAACAGTCTGTCGGATATCTCAGGTGCTATGAACAGCAGGGCGGGAGAGTGTTTTGATATTTCCCATATTTTGTCAGATGCGAACAACAATCAGGGTGAATCAATTGAGAAGCTCAATGAAACTCTTAATGATATGAATATGTCCATCGAGGATATTGCACATGCCGCTACGGAGCTTGCGACAACATCGAATCAGCTTGCACAAAATGCCGAGGATGTGAAGACGCTTTGTGACGAGACTCTTGATGCGTCAACGCAAGGCAGAGAAGGCATGGAGAGTATGACGAGAAATGTCGGAACTTTGAACGAGACAATCGAAGAACTCAGTTCACTGATCAGAGAAACCGCGAAGTCCATCGAAGAGATCACGGGAATCACCGATACAATAAATGCCATTTCGGAACAGACGAACCTGCTTTCGCTTAACGCATCGATAGAGGCGGCAAGAGCCGGAGAAATGGGCAAAGGATTTGCGGTTGTTGCAACGGAAGTCGGAACGCTGGCCAATCAGTCTTCGGAGGCTACCGAGACTATCCGCAGACTTGTTGACGGTATCACAAAGAACATTTCGGATATCGACGGCAAAGCAGAGATATGCGTAAGAGATATGGAAGCCTGCAGGAATGCGGTTGCGGGTGCCAATGAGTCATTCGAAAAGATCTGTGCCGATGTTGCCAAGGCAACCGAAGGAATCAGCGAGATTGCGACCGGTATTGAGAAGATCAATGACGTCGCTTCCAATAATGCTGCAACCACTCAGGAACAGGCATCGAATATTTCACAGGTTCTTGGTCTTAGTAACCAGATCGTCAGTGAGAGTACAAAGCTTCGTACGGAAACTGCCAATATTACGAGCATATCGGAAAATCTCAACCGGTATTCGGATGAGATCAACTCGGATCTTTCACAGTATACAGTATAGGTTATATTCAGACAGCAAATGCCCCCGAATCCGGGGGCATTTGTTTATTTAGTCTGTTCTACGGACAGGTCGTTGCCGGCCCATGATATTTTGATCTTTCCGTTTGATGTCAAATACAGGACAACGCCTGTTTCATCGAGCTTTGAGATGAGCTTTGAAGATATGTCTTTGGGTGATTCGACCGTTGCCACCGCCCAGCGAAGTGTTGACCTTCCAAGAAGCTTCTCGAGAGCTTTGTTCCAATCGCCGTGGTGCGGAAGCTTCACAAAATCCAGGTCCTCATCCACAGCCTCCAGATATTCTTCCGTCCGCTTTTTCTTCGCATCTCCCATAAACAGCAATCTGTGTCCGCGATAGTATACCGTGGTGATAACGGAATTATTGTTATCGTCGCCGTAGTCAATATCCGGAGGGTCTGCCGTAACATAACCGTTTGCGGTCTTTATCGTGTAGTCTTCATTAAGTATCGTAACAGGAACATTTCTTTTCTTCTCTGCGGCAATCAGTGCCTCGTATTCGTTGCTATCTTCCGTATAAGCGGGACGAAGCACGGCTCCAACTTCAAATTCATTGATCAGTACTGCCGCGGATCCGATATGATCTTTGTCGTAGTGGCTGAGTATCAGATAGTCTATTTTGTTTACGCCGTCGGCTCGAAGAGTTGTCCTGATCTGATCGGCATCGTCTAAATCGGCCGCATCGCTTACGATTACGAGATCATCTATATAGATAAGAGCGCAGTCGGACTTGCCGGTGGACAGAAGTTCCACCAAAAGGCGGTCTTTCGGAGCAGGGGACGATGCAGCGGGCGGATTCGATCCGCAGCCTGCCATAAGTCCCGCAAGCAGTACGGTTATAATCCAAATCTTCTTCATTTGATAGCAAATCCTTTCGTATGTATGATATTATACACTATAACGGAACTTGTATTAAGACTATCTGACGGATATAATAAAGAAAGTTGCCATTGAATACTCAACCTTATATTTAGGAAGGCTGGATATATATTTATGGATGCTAACGGTTTGGATCCGGAACAGCAGGCACTGCTTGCAAGTATAATGGGAAAATCACCTCAGGCCGGAGGAGGCGCTTCATTTACCGCCTCTCAGGTTACGCCCACGCCTGCGTCCACTCCCGCAGCAGCACCCGCAGCTGCAGCAGCACCGCCTGCCGGCGGCGATTCCGGAAGAATGCTTTCGCAGGATGAGATAGACGCACTCATTGCATCTATGGTGCAATAGACGGAGGATAAATGTAAATGGTCAAGTCAGGTGTTGTTAAGACTAACGGTTTTGAAATGGATTACTGCTCGTTTGGTAACGGCGACAAGATAAGCGTGTTGATCCCGGGACTTTGTATTCAGAGCGTAATGGGAGCACAGGATGCCGTGGAAGCCGGCTGTGCCGTTCTAAATGATGATTTTACGACATATCTCTTTGACAGAAGACGTGAAATTCCAGACGATTATTCGATCTATGATATGGCGGACGATACTGCCGCAGCCATGAAAGAACTCGGACTCTCCAATACATATCTTTTCGGAGCATCCCAGGGTGGGATGATCGCGATGGTGATTGCCATCAGATACCCCGAACTTGTTAAAAAGCTTGCACTCGGATCAACATCTTCTCATATTCATCCCGAACAGAGAAAAGTTATCGATAAATGGATATCTCTTGCAATCGCAAAAGACAGACAGGGTCTGTATCATGAATACGGGAAAGAGATTTATCCTGCAAATGTATACGAGCAGTACAAGGATTATTTTACGGAAGTTGCACAAACTGTTACCGACGAGGAAATGGAGAGGTTTGTCATTTTGGCACGTTCCATCCTCGACTTTAACGTAACCGATGAACTTAAGAAAATCAAATGTCCGGTGATCGCACTCGGTGAATTCAATGACGAAGTGCTTGACAGCGATGCAACGATGGAAATCGCGGAGCAGCTCGACGAAAGGCCGGATTTTGTTCTTTATATGTATTCGGGATATGGTCACGCCGTTTTCGACACGGCACCCGATTACAAAAAAAGGCTGTATGATTTTTACATGAAAGAATAATCACACAGCCGATCGGATAGAGGAGGAGACGAACCGTGAGTTCGGATCGAAAGAAGTTCAAAGATATTATTTATGACACATCCGTAAGTTTACATGACAGATCGTTCATTTTGTTTTCGGGGTTGGTACTTATCGCGTTGTATGCTGCCGTACCGTTCGGACTCATCATGCGCGAACCAATGTCCGCGACCATTTCTACACTTATCGGCGCCGTTTTGTTTTCAGTATATGTTTCCTATGTCATCAATAAAAAGAAGATACAGCAGGCCAAAATAGTTCTGTCGATAGTTGTCGTGACCATTTTCCTGCCTGCGATGTTTTTTACAAACGGAGGAGTCAACGGAGGAGCCCCGATATGGCTGCTTCTCGGAACGATATATATCGGTTTGATACTTGAAGGCCGGATGAGAGTTGTCATGCTCGTACTTAACGCACTGATCATCATTGCATGCTGGATCGTCGGATACAAATATCCGCAGCTTGTTACCGAATACTCAAGAGGACAGAATTATTTTGATTCCATAGCGGGTCTGTTCATCGTGGGCGGTATTGTGTATACGCTGATCGTTTTTTACGTCAGTCTGTACCGTCAGGATGAAGAGCAGAAAAACCTCAGACGACTGTTCGAGCAGACCGCTACGGCCCTTGTAAATGCGATAGAGGCAAAAGACGAGTATACGCGAGGTCATTCCGCAAGGGTTGCGGAGTACTCGAGAAAGATAGCTGAGCATTGCGGCAAGAGTCAAAAAGAGTGTGATGAGATCTACCAGATCGCACTGCTGCATGATGTAGGAAAGATCGGCATATCAGAGAGTATCATCAACAAAAACGGCAAGCTTACGGATGAAGAATATAACATCATTAAACAGCATCCCGTACTCGGTGCCCAGATCCTTAAGAGCATCAACGAATATCCGGATCTTCTGATCGGAGCGCGTTATCATCACGAGAGGTATGACGGCAGAGGATATCCCGATAAGCTCAAAGGTGAAGACATTCCCGAGATCGCAAGGATCATTTCCGTTGCGGACGCATATGACGCAATGACTTCAAAGAGAAGCTACAGGGATACGATACCCCAGCAGAGCGTGCGTGAGGAGATCGTAAAAGGTGCAGGCACGCAGTTTGATCCGAAGTTTGCCAAGATCATGCAGCATCTTATAGACCTTGATACCGAATACGATATGAAGGAGAAAACGGGCGTACAGGAGCTCTCCGGTAAGGATGAGCTTGCCTGTGATGTGTGCAGGGATGATATTTCCGACGGTATACTGATCGGACCGGAACTGCGTATTAAAAAGATCAGCTTAAAGTGTGCTCCGCTCGATCGGTCAAAAGGCGAGGCTTCGCCCGTGATCATTTTGTTCGATTCGCTTGACGGCAGATACCATGACAATCCCCGCGATATCACGGAGCTTAACTATTTTGAATACGGAACGATCCGTTTTGACGGTAAGTATGAGTGTGAAGGTGCAAGGAAGATAGCTGCCGAAACTGCCGAAAGTACCGGAACCGATGACGGTGCCGGATCAAAGAATCATATCAGGTACGATATAGAAGCCGTCAAGATCAAAGACCACGTACAGATAAAGATCGATAACGGAACGAAGACCGTTACGGTTACAACCGCACTTCCGGACAATTCAAGGTATACATACATAGGACTTACGGGCGACAACAGCCGCATCTACGGTGTAAGCATAAGTGAAGAGGAAGAGCCTGTTTCCAAGGATTATATTCCGAGGATTGCCGAAGAGATAACATATATAAACGTTCCGGCGGGAGATGTACCGAATATCCAGATGGACGGTTACAGAACCGATGCTACCGAGGGTATTCCCGTAAGAGACGGAATGAAGATCACTTTCCACACGATGAGTCTTCCGACAGCCCGTCTCGTATGGCATACGGCGTATCTTGATCTGTTCTATTCTCCGGACAGGAAGCCGTCTGGAGAAGGATACAAAGAATATGCGCTCATCAGACTTGACGGTGAGAATTGGGAAGCAGAGAGTCTGGCCGATAACAAGCTGATCGTTAACATGCAGGATGATTTCGGCGGATGGGACGCATGGAAGAATGCCAACAAAGAAGGGTTCGATTGTACGATTTCATTCAGAAGGGATGATAAGAAAATCATCACGACAACTGAGAACCTCGGCCTCAGTCTTAACGTTACGACAACGGTTCTTGACGATCCGTTCGAGATATACGCAGCTCTTACGGGTGATCAATGTGCGATAACCAACATCAGGATATCATACGCAGGAACCTGATACAGAAATCGATTGACAAACGGGAACATCTGTTCGATAATAAGATCAGAAAGGATGCTTCCCGTGGATCGAACATATATCGCTATAGATCTTAAAAGTTTCTATGCCTCGGTAGAATGTGTGGAAATGGGTCATGACCCGCTTACAACGAATCTTGTGGTGGCGGACTCATCACGTACGGATAAGACCATATGTCTTGCCGTTTCACCGAGTCTTAAGGCGTACGGTATACCCGGACGTCCGCGTCTGTTTGAGGTAGTACAGAAGGTTAAGGTGGCTAATGCCCTGCGATTGCAGCGGGCACATCTCGGCACCTTTACCGGCAAGTCGCATTCCGCGATCGAGCTCGATGCAGATCCTTCGCTGGAGCTTGATTACATAGTTGCCACTCCCCGAATGTCCACTTATATGAGATACAGTACAAGGATATATAAGATATATCTTGAATTTATTGCACCCGAAGATATTCTTGTATACTCATGCGACGAAGTGTTCATGGACGTTACATCATATCTTGATACATATCATATGACTGCGCACGAACTTGCGATAACGATCATCCGCAGGGTTCTTGAAGTGACCGGAATAACAGCCACGGCCGGAATAGGAACCAATATGTTTCTTTGCAAGGTCGCAATGGACATAGTCGCCAAGCATATGCCGGCCGACAAGGACGGAGTCAGGATCGCCGAGCTTGACGAGATGGAATTTCGCAGGAAGCTGTGGTCACATACTCCGATCACTGATTTCTGGAGAGTTGGTGCCGGAACAGCCCGCAAGCTGGAGAAGCTCGGACTTCATACAATGGGTGATATAGCTGCCTGCTCTGAGAAGTTCGAAGATATACTATATAAGACTTTCGGTGTTAATGCCGAGCTGCTCATAGACCATGCATGGGGATGGGAACCGTGTACGATTGCCGACACGAGGCTCTACAAACCTCAGAACAACAGTATGAGCTCCGGACAGGTGCTTATGCGTCCTTACGGACACGAAGAGGCTGCGATCATTGTACGCGAGATGACGGACCTGCTTACTCTCGATCTTGTCAGGAAGGGACTCGTGACCGATCAGATGGTGCTGACGATAGGCTATGAACATATTACGGATCCGGCGCTTCTTGAGAAGTACAAAGACACTATCAAGCTTGACTGGTACGGAAGGTATGTTCCGAAGCACGCCCACGGAACAGCCAATCTCGGACGATATACGGCATCCACACGTATTATTACCGATGCTGTCATGGAGTTGTATGAGAGGGTAACCGATCCCGAGTTTATGATCAGACGTGTCAATATAAGCGCGTGCAGGATAGTTCCCGAGCAGGAAGCCGGCACCGGTGATTCATATGAACAGCTTGATTTGTTCACCGATTACGAAGAGGCAGAGCGTGAGCGTAAGGAAGAAGACGAGATGCTAGCCAAAGAGAAGGCATTGCAGCTTGCAACTATAGATATAAAGAGCAAGTTCGGGAAGAATGCAATACTCAAGGGAACGAACTTCCTTGAAGGTGCGACGACTATAGAACGCAACAGGCAGGTCGGAGGTCATAAAGCATGAGTGAATATGACAGCATAATCGATCACCCGCATCACAGATCCGCTACACGCCCCCATATGTCAATGACCAACCGTGCCGCCCAGTTCTCGCCGTTTGCCGCACTGACCGGTTACGACGAATGTATTGAGGAGACGGGAAGGCTCACTTCGCTAAAGGCGATTCTTGACGAAGACGAGATAGCCGAACTTGACCGTAAGCTTCGTCAGATAGACGGCTCGAGCGATATGGTGGCGATAACATATTTTACCCCCGATCAGTTAAAGAGCGGGGGTGCGTATACTATAATCTCGGGTGAGGTTAAGAAGGTTGACGTGATCGAAAACAAAGTCATCATGAAGGACGGTACGGCGATTCCGACAGATGATATTTTCGACATAAGCATTTTGTGATCTAACGTCTGCGCCGGCGTTCGTTCTTGCCCTGATAGAACTTGTCCTTCTCGGCATACATGAGCTGATCAGCCTGTGTCTTCATCTCTTCGTAAGGTATATTGCCGTTGGTACAGAAGACCGCTCCGATCGATGCGCTGCGGCCTTTTTCTATTATAAGATTCTTGACGATCTCCACTTTGTCATTGAATCCATTCTCGTCCGTATCGAATGAAAATGCCGCGAATTCGTCACCGCCGAGACGGTATACATGCTTCTTCTTGAACACGAGAATGAGGCTGTCGCATACATCTTTGATGAGCATATCGCCGGCTTCGTGTCCAAGCGTATCATTTACCATTTTCAGTCCGTTTATATCGCACATGATGTAACCGAAGGTTCCGTTTTTGTCGAGCGAGGTACTCTCAAACTGTTCATAAGCACGCCTGTTTCCGGCACCTGTCATGAGGTCGTTGTAACCGTAGCTTATCAGCTGCTTTGTATTGTTGCGCTGAAGGATCAGTTGCGAGAAAAAATATGACAGGAGCTTAACCGTTTCGGCAGCGTCTTCTTTGCTGTGACCGCCCTTGAGGTCTTTTATTCCGCAAAAGCCTACGGTCATTCCGTTTATCTCAAGCGGAGAGCAGATGATATCTTCGCTCTCGTAAGGAATGTGGTCGTAGTGATCGGTTTCAAGGTATGTTTCGCCCTCACACCATTTATATGTATTGCGGAATACATCGTCGTGTCCCTTTTCGAATATGAAGGCTCTTTTTGCATTCATGTTCTGACCGAGATAATCGATCATATACTGGATGTTCTTCTCGGGAGTCCTTGATGATACGGCATACTGAAGTATCTGGTTCATGAAGATGCTGCGCTCGCTTCGCTCGTGTTCGCCCGACCACCAGTACATGAATTGAAGGAGCATTTCAAAGAAGAATATACACAGGCCTATGCGAATGAAGTTGCCTGTAGTGATAATAGTGCTTCTGCCGAAGAAGTAATAGATTATCTCCAGAAGAATACAAACGGCAAAGCTTACCGAACCTAGCTCAAAGTAGCGCCTGTTTCGCTCGATGCCGAATTGTCTGCAATACCGGATATCTTTTACAACGATATACGTAAGGAAGCCCAGAACAATAGCATACTCGGCGTTAAGCATCCACATGAGACTGTGCATGTCATATCCGAGCGCGAAACGGAAAAAGAACAGAGCAGCGGTAGATACTATCCAAAAGTAGAATATTATACGCGGATAGATATCTTGTTTCTTGACCATATAGGAATTGACAAAACATACCATAGGATATTCGCATAACAGCGGCACCATGTATGTTATCATTCTGAAACCTATGGAACTGTTAAGCATCAGTTGGAGAAGTCCCGTCTGGTTAAGACACCAGAAGCCGAGCAGAAACGCCAGAAGTCCGAGCGCGGCAACGTTAAACGGAAGCAGATGCTTTTCAGGAACAAAGAAATAGACACACACAAGCAGTGTTCCCATGAAGATTATGAGAAGCGACAGGAGTGCCGGTAACATTCTTGAAGTTGTAAGGATGCTCGTATGCTCTTCAACAGGACATATTGATACGAATTCAATCCTTGCGGTACCGCCGGAGTGATCTCCGGCCTCGTTAAACACCGATTTAAGCTCAATACGGATGTCCTTTTGAAGATCATTGTGGGTAAGCGGAATGATGACTCTCATGTCGTCGTATCCGCGTCCCGTAAGATTTTCAACGCTTTCGTGACGGTATACCATCCTGTCGT
>Ga0256407_10002419_pt1 | contig 35775 bp, 31 predicted proteins | sample RumenRJG_04DNA_FD_193489 | JGI IMG/M metagenome (GOLD analysis project Ga0256407, IMG submission 193489) | Bovine rumen microbial communities from Lethbridge, Alberta, Canada - RJG_04 | ecosystem: Host-associated > Mammals > Digestive system > Stomach > Rumen | place: Canada: Alberta...
GTAAAAGATGAGTTCGAGCAGGTTGTAGGATCTGGTTTTAAGTATGTTCCTCTGCTTGGTGACAGAAAACCGGCGCTTGATTATCGTGTATCGAAATAATTAACAGAATAGTTTGCTTGTTTTGCAAAAAAAGTGTAATTTTGCATCCGATTAAAGATTTTTGAGATTATGAAACAGAAAATTGCATTTATCACCGGTGCTAATAAAGGTATTGGTTATGGAATCGCCGAGCATCTCGGTAAGAGCGGTTGGCAAATTGTTGTAGGAGCACGCGACGAGCAACGTGCGGAGAATGCCATCGGCTATCTTAAATCAGCAGGTGCCAATGTACTTGGCTGGGTTAACATTGAATTACGCAACCTTGCAAGCATCGAACAGGCTGCAAAAGAGCTAAAAGAGAAATACGCAGGATTGACTCTTCTGATTAATAATGCTGGTATCCCAGGTGATATGAGCGTGAATAGCGAACATACTGAAATCGAAGACATCAAGGAAGCGCTCGAAGTAAATTTTATCGGCACTTTCGCACTAACGAAGGCTCTTATACCACTGCTTGCCAAGAATGAGGGCCGCATCATCAACGTCACAGTTCCTTCTGAAATCAGTCCTTATTGGCACCCGCTTGCCTATGTTGCCAGCAAGTCTGCTCAGAATGCCATGATGGGTGTTATGGCCATCGAGTTCCAGCAAGCTGGCACTCCAGTTGAGGTCTTCTCTGTTCACCCAGGCCCCACCACCACCGATTTGAACGGCAATATGGCTCTGCCTGGTTTCCACGACATTGAGACTGTTGGTCGGAAGTTTGCCGAACTCATCAACGATGGCCAGAACCATCAAGGTGAGTTCATCGAACTTTACCCTATTGTAAAAGAAGACTAAACCATCTGTGTTCTAATTAATGGCATCTTGTACTACCAAACCGGCCAGCATGAAGCCAAAGATGGCTGTGATGTGGGCAAGAGTGCCATTGATTTGGGCTTTAGATGAGCACCACTCATGATTAAGCAGACTGGGGTCGCCAGGTCCATTCTTAGCTTTAGGACACATGCAATGCTCGGTGCCACAAGTGGCATTGTGGCCCTTATTCTCAAGCAACTCATCAGAATAAACGCACTGGAACTTACGCTTGGGATACTGACCGTCGCGCTTGAAACGCTTGCGAAGAGCACGGGCCAGAGGGTCGCCTTGCACCTTCCAGAACTCAGCGGTTTTTATTCGTGTCGGGTCTAACTTTAAAGCAGCCCCCATAGACGAGAAGAACTTTGCCTCAGTCCTAGTTGCCATAAGAATGAGCAACGCCTTATCCTTGAGCGAGTCGATGGCATCGATAATATAGTCGTAATTGCCAATGTCGAAACTATCAGCTGTCTCGGCGGTAAAAATCTGCTGTAGGGCTGTGATGTCTGCCGATGGATTAATACTGAGCAGTCGCTCTTTTAATGCGTCAACCTTTACCTGACCTACCGTCTTTGATGTCGCCATCAGTTGTCGGTTGATATTGGTGATACACACGCGGTCGGAATCAACAATAGTGAGGTGTTTGATACCACTTCGCACCAGACTCTCCGCACACCACGACCCAACGCCGCCTACACCGAAGATAATGACACGCTTAGAGGCAATGTTGCCCATCGCTTCATTGCCCAATAGGAGTTCCGATCTACGGAAAATAGCTTGTTCTAACGCCATGTTTGTAATTTTGGCTGCAAAGGTACTGCTTTTTTCTGAATGAACAATGATAAGTAGACACTTTTTGAGAAAATACCAATGGTGTGGTATTCCTGGTATCAATTATTCTTACTACCTTTTCACCCGAAAACAGAGATAGTTTGTTATGATGAAAACTATATTATGGATAGCAGCGCTAGTGATGGGTGCCATTTTAGGAGTGTTGGGACTTGACTGGATAAACGCAACGGCCGATTTTGTGGCTACAGTCTATACACGATTGTTCCAACTGTTGGCAGTGCCAACTATCGTTCTTGCAGTTATAACGACCTTTGCCACATTCGGCTCTAAGGGTTCTGGACGTATATTCGGACGTACGCTTAGTTACACGCTGATTACAACATTTGCTGCAGCAGTTGTGGGTGCTGTGCTCTATGTGGCCATTGCTCCAGGCAATCTGCCTATCGATGCCTTGAACAGCGGTGCTCAGCCCATTGCCGAGCAAAGCTCGCCTACCCATAGCCTTTCAGACATTGCCAGTCAGACGTCATATGTAAATCATATTCTGAGTATCATCCCCAACAATATTGTGAAGCCATTTCTTGAGGGTAATGTGCTCTCGCTGTTGCTATTGGCATTTGCTGTGGGGATAGGACTGTCGAAACTTCCAGAGTCAGAGAATAAGCAGGTGATAGTAAAGGGCTTGTCAGGGCTACAGGAACTGCTATTCCTGCTTATTCGTTGGCTCATCTGGACTCTGCCACTTGGCATCATAGCTTTCTCGGCACAATTGTCGGCACAGGTTTCTGCTGGTGTTGTTGCCGATAGCATTGGCAAGTATGTGTTAGTGGTTCTGGGTGGTAATGTGATTCAGTTTTTTATAGTGCTGCCTCTTTTCCTGCTGGCACGAGGATTGAATCCAATACATGTGTTAAGTAAAATGGTGCCAGCAGTGCTGATGGCACTCTTTACAAAGAGTAGTGCAGCCACACTTCCTGTCACGATGGAAACTGCTGAACAACGACTGGGGGTGCGCAAGAATATATCCCGTTTCGTGCTGCCCATCTGTACCACTATCAATATGAACGGTTGTGCAGCCTTTATTCTTGTCACCTCGCTTTTCGTGATGCAAAATGGTGGGGCTGCTCTTTCGATGCCCACCATTCTGCTTTGGATTCTTATCTCTGTCATCTCAGCAGTTGGCAATGCCGGAGTTCCTATGGGCTGTTTTTTTCTAACGCTATCGCTTATGTCAGGCATTGGAGCCCCTGTCAGTATCTTGGGTATCATCCTGCCCATCTATACCATTATTGATATGGTGAAAACGGCCGAGAATGTATGGTCCGACTCTTGTGTCTGTGCGATGACAGATCACGACATTAGATAAGAGACTTATTTTCTTAATGCATCAAACAACTGGTCTAAGGCGGCATCGGCGTTACCCTCGTTTTCATTGAGGAGCGTTACGAACTTTGACCCGATTATGGCACCAGCGGCATTGTCCTGTGCGGCTTTGAGAGTCTGGGCATTGCTGATGCCGAAACCTATCATACGGGGATTGCGGAGCTTCATGGCGTCGATACGACGGAAATACTCTTGTTTGGCATCGTCGAATGATTTCTGGGCTCCGGTGATAGAAGCAGAGCTGACCATATAGATGAATCCGTCGGTATTGTCGTCGATGAATCGGATACGTTCCTCGCTGGTCTCAGGGGTGATGAGCATGATGATACGCAGGTCGTATTTGTCGGCAACGGGTTTTACGATGTTAAGATAGTCGTCGAAGGGAAGATCCGGGATGATGGCTCCGCTGACACCAGCCTCGACACACGACTGGCAAAACTCTTCGATGCCATAATGAAGGATGGGGTTGAGGTAACCCATGAGGATAAGTGGAATCTCTACCTGGTCTTTGATGGCCTGTAGCTGGGCAAAGAGCTTGCTGAGACTCATACCGTTTTTCAGAGCCTTAGTGGCGGCACTCTGGATGACGGGGCCGTCGGCTAAGGGATCGCTGAAAGGAATACCAACTTCGATGAAGTCTATGCCTCGACGCTGCATGGTGAGAATGACATCGGCAGTGCCTTCGAGGGTGGGGCAGCCTGCACAGAAATAGAGTGAAAGAAACTTCTTGTCTTTTGGTTGCTCGGCAAAGAGCTTATTAATCTTATTCAACATGATATTTACGATTTAACGATTTACTTATTGATTTCATTGAGGAATCGCGAGAGGGTGGTGACATCTTTATAGGCGGGGGAGGACTCGAACTTGGAATTGAGGTCTATGCCGGCGCACTTTGGATGACGGAAAGAGGATACCCGTGCTGCATCGTCAGGACCGATACCACCACTTAACAAGAATGGTGTCTCGCCTTCGTAGCTGTCGAGTACACTCCAGTCGAACTTCTCACCATTGCCGCCAACTGATGCACCTTTCGTGTCGAAGAGGAAGTAGTCTGCGAGTCCTGTGTAGGATGCTGTTGACTTCAGATCTTCGGCTGTGGCGATGTTGAAGGCCTTGATGATTGAGAGGTGACTGGTGAGGGATAAGAGGTGAGAAATTTGTTCGGGAGATTCATTGCCGTGAAGTTGGATTGCATCAAGATAAAAGTCGTGAATTTTCTTCGTGATTTCATCTGTGCTTGCATCGACAAACACACCTACGCGCTTACATTTAGTGGGAAGATAAGCAGGCACTTCACTGACGTAACGGCTCGACTTTGGATAGAAGATAAATCCCATCCAATCAATTGACAATTGCTCCACTTCACGGATATTATCTCCATCGCGCATGCCACAAACTTTGATAATCATAACAGGTGGATGTTTAGAGGTGAGTGATGAAATCGTGGAGGGCTTGACCTGGGTCTGGAGTCTTCATGAAGTTCTCGCCGATAAGGAATCCTTGGAAGCCTGCCTGACGGAGAGCCTTGACTGTAGCGGGATCGCTGATGCCACTCTCGCTGACTTTTACAGCATCCTTCGGTAATAGCTCTGCCAGACGGAAACTGTTCTCTACGTCGGTAACAAATGAACCAAGATTACGATTGTTAATCCCGCATATATCTGGCTCAAACTCTGTGTATTCCAATTCTTGCTTAGAGTGCATCTCTAACAGCACTTCGAGGCCTAACTGATGGGCTTTGTCTATCAGTCTCTTGTAATCCTCTTTGCTCAGACATGCGGCGATGAGCAATACGGCAGATGCTCCACAGAGGGCTGCGGCATAGAGCTGGGCCTCGTCGATGACGAAGTTCTTATATAGGATGGGCAGTGTGACACCGTTCTTACGAGCCTGACGGATATAATCATCGCAGCCACCAAAATACTGTTCGTCTGTAAGTATGCTGAGAGCAGCTGCACCATTCTGTTGATATGACAGGGGGATGATGTCTGCACGCCCCTCTTCCTTGATCCAACCCTTAGACGGTGAACGACGCTTGAACTCGGCGATGATGCCAGTCTCGCTTCGTAGCAGAGCCTCGCGGAGGGAGGGCTTGGGAGCATAGAGATGTTCCAATTCTTGATCCTTGGTTCTGATTATCTTTTGTAAAATATCTTCCATAACTATTAACTGTTCAGTTCGACGAATTTTCTGAAGGTGCGCAGGGCTGAACCGCTATCGATACTTTCACGCGCAATCTCTATACATTCCTCGATGCTCTTCTGTCCTTTCTCCAGTACCTGAATACCAAAGGCGGCATTTGCCAGGACGATATTCTTCTGGGCAGGAAGGGCACGATTCTCGAGTACGCTGTCGAAGATCTGAGCTGCCTCTTCCTCAGTAGCACCACCCACGAGTTCCTCCGGCTTGGCAATGTCGAATCCTAAGTCCTTGGGTGAGAAGATACGCTCGTAGTCCTTGGTGGTCACCTTGAAGTCGCCTGTCAGCGAAATCTCGTCGTAGCCGTCGATGGAGTTCACGATACCGTAGTCAATACCAAGCTTCTGATACACCTGACTATAGAGTCGCATCTGGTCGAGATTGGCCACACCGAGGAGCTGGCATTTAGGCTGCGAGGGATTTACGATAGGGCCTAAGAGATTGAAGATAGTGGGAAACTGCAGCGCCTTGCGGATAGGGCCGACGAACTTCATGGCCCTGGCGAAGAGCTGGGCATGGAGATATACGATGCCTGCCTCGTTGAGCGAGCGGTTCAGCTTGTCGATATCATCCGTGAACTTGATGCCGTGATGCTGTATAACATTCGAGGCTCCAGATACTGAAGTGGCAGCATAGTTACCATGTTTGGCCACCTTATAACCAGCTCCGGCAATAACGAAACAAGCGGTGGTAGAGATATTAAACGTGTTCTTGCGGTCACCTCCAGTACCGACTACATCAATATATCTGTCTGCCTGCAAGATGGCTGGCACACCAGTCTCGAGGATACCATCGCGGAATCCAAGGAGTTCGTCGACTGATACACCACGCATCTGCAGACATGTGAGCAGTGCTGTAATCTGTTCGTTGGGATATTCACTCTGTGTGATACCAATCAGAATGGTCTTCATCTCCTCGCGGGAGAGCTCTTCGTGATTCAGCAGGCGGAAGAGATAGCCTTTCATTGTCTGTTCCATAATTTAAAATGATAAATGATAATGGATAAATGATAAACGTGATTCAAAGGAAGAGCCAGTTTTGGAGCATTTTCTTGCCATCGGGGGTCAGTACGCTTTCGGGATGGAACTGGATGCCTCGGATGTTGAGTTCGCGATGGCGGAGGGCCATGATCTGTCCTTCATCGCTTACGGCGGTCACTTCGAGACAGTCGGGCAGGCCTTCGCGAGATACTACCCACGAGTGATAGCGCCCGATGGTGATGTCGCGAGAGATACCACTGAAGATGGGGTCGTCGGCAATGATATGACAAGGGGTAGCAACACCGTGAAAGACATCGCTGAGGTTCTCGAGCTTGCCTCCGAAGACTTCTCCAATAGCCTGATGACCCAGGCAAACACCAAGGATAGGCTTGCGACCTGCATAGGTGCGGATAACGTCGAGCAGCAGTCCTGCCTCTGAGGGGATGCCAGGACCTGGTGAGAGGATAATCTTGCTGTATTGCTCGAGGTCTTCGAGACGGAACTGGTCGTTGCGTACTACTGTTACTTCTGCACCCAACTCTTTCACTAAATGACTCAAATTATATGTAAACGAGTCGTAATTATCTATTATTACTATCTTCATAACATTTCCGCTTTTTCAATGGCCTTGCGTAAGGCACCAAGTTTATTATTCACTTCCTGTAATTCATACTCTACGTCGCTCTTGGCTACGATGCCGCCGCCTGCCTGGAACCATAATTGGCCGTTTCTGCTGACGAAGGTTCGTATGGTGATGGCTTGGTTAAGGCTTCCGTCGAGACCGATGATACCGATACAACCACCGTAAGCACCACGATTGTGAGGCTCGTACTCAGAGATGATCTGCATGGCGCGAACCTTCGGCGCACCACTAAGTGTTCCGGCAGGGAATGTGTCGATAAACGCCTTGATAGGATCTGCACCCTCGTCGAGTTCACCGCTGACACGGGATACGAGATGGATGACATGAGAATAATACTGCAGATCCTTGTAGAAGTCTACTTTTACATCGTGACAGTTACGGCTGAGATCGTTTCGTGCCAGATCTACCAGCATCACGTGCTCGGCATTCTCCTTCGGATCGTTACGGAGATATTCCGCTCCCTTTCGGTCTGCCTCAGCATCGCCTGTGCGCTTCGTCGTGCCAGCGATGGGGTCGATGTAGGCGCGGCGCCCCTCTATCCTGCAATGCGTCTCGGGGCTGCTTCCAAAGATACGGAAACCTCCGAAGTCGAAGTAGAAGAGATAGGGTGAGGGGTTGATGCTCCTCAAGGCGCGATAGAGCTTGAAGTCGTCGCCTTCGAACTTTTGGATAAAGCGGCGTGAGAGTACAATCTGGAACACATCGCCACGCAGACAATGCTTGATGCCCTTGCGGATGTTCTCTCGGTGTTCATCGTCGGAAAGGGTAGAGCGGACATCGCCTACGGGATGGAAATCGTATGCCTGCACGTTGGTCTTGTTCATTGCTTTGAGGATGCTATCGATATCAGAGGCATCACCCAACGTCACTACTTTCAGCATGTTGTTATGATGGTCGAACTCAATCACAACCTTATATAATATATACAGCACGTCGGGAGCATCGTTTTTGGCCTGCGTCTCATCCTTCACGGCGATGTCCTCGAAATAACGTACGGCATTAAACGACGTATATCCGAAGAGTCCGCAGATAGCGGCATCGTCGCCCGTAACCTCTATGCGGTCGATGAGTTCATGGATGGCTTTATCTGAACGATAGTCCTTATTTACCTCATGTTGGAAGTTAGAGCCGTCGGGATAGTTGATGGTAGCGATGCCGTGTCCGATAGCCACGCTGGCGATGGGATTGATGCCGATGAATGAACGTGAATTGTTTGCGTCGTGATAGTCAGAGCTCTCCATCAGTGCACTCTGCGGATAGAGGTCTCTTAGTCGCATATAGACACCCACAGGTGTATACATATCCGCAAGTATACTTTTGCTCGTTGTTGTATATTGAAAATTATTATTCATATTATTCTAATTTCTTTCTTAAAAATTTCCGTATTCTTTTGCCATTTCTTTATTTTTAAGATACGTCTCTACATCCTTGTCGCCACGCCCGCTGACAGTGAGCACCACCACGTCGTCCTTCTTAAAGCTCAGCTTCTTCAGCGCTGCGATAGCGTGAGCACTCTCGATAGCAGGGATGATTCCCTCCATACGTGTCAGTTCGTAGCCGCCATAGATGGCCTCGTCGTCGTTGATGCTCAGCACCTGCGTGCGACCTTTCTTCGTCATGTTGCAGTGCATCGGACCCACACCAGGATAATCGAGACCTGCGCTGATAGTGAATGCCTCCTGTATCTGTCCGTCATCGTCCTGCATCACCAGCATCTTCGCACCATGAAGAATGCCCGTAGTGCCACGATGGATAGTTGCTGCGGTATAGTCAGTATCCCAGCCGTGTCCTCCTGCTTCTGCCAATACGATCTTTACTCGCTCATCATCCATGTAATGATATATGGTTCCAGCGGCATTGCTTCCGCCTCCGATACATGCTATGAGATAATCGGGATAGTCGCGACCGATCTTTTCCTCCAACTGCCATTTTATCTCTTCTGAGATGACGCTCTGCATACGGGCCACGAGGTCAGGGTAGGGATGAGGTCCCATTGTAGATCCTACGATATAGAAAGTGTCGGCAGGATGACAGCACCAGTCACGTATGGCCTCAGAGCAGGCATCGCTCAGCGTCATGTTGCCTGTACGTACAGGATGTACCTCGGCACCCAGCATCTTCATCCTCTCTACGTTGGTGTGCTGGCGCTCAACGTCTGTCGCACCCATAAACACCTCGCACTTCATGTTCATCAGTGCACAGACAGTAGCTGTGGCTACACCATGTTGGCCTGCTCCTGTCTCTGCGATGATACGTGTCTTACCCATGCGCTTGGCCAGCAGAATCTGTCCGATGGTGTTGTTGATCTTATGGGCACCTGTGTGATTCAGGTCCTCACGTTTCAGGTACAGCTGACAACCGTATTTCTCGCTCATACGTTTGGCGTAGTAGAGCGGTGATGGTCTGCCCACATAATCCTTCAACAGCGCATGATACTCAGCCTTGAACTCTGCACTCTCGATAATAGGCAGATAAGCCTCCTGCAGGTCATGTACGCACTTGTAGAGAATCTCAGGCACATACGCCCCTCCGAACTCTCCGTAAAAACCGTTTTTGTCTACTTGATAATTCATATATTCTTATATTTGTGTTGATGATACATATTAAAACTTTGAGAGGCCCGTCGCAAGAACGACAGGCCTCTCAGTATCTCTCCTATAACAAACCATAGGTACTCGGCTATCTTCTCACGACTTTTTGAATCTTGAGTTGCGCCACCACCAATTATTTGCTATTCTAATCATTTGCAATTATGTTTAATTTCGTCGGCAAAAGTAAGAAGATTCTTTCTCTCTGCCAAATTTTTCTTCATTTTTTTGTCGATTTAATGAAATTTTATCGGTTTACTGCATATTTATGAAAATTACATACGGAATTATTCTACTGTTACTGACTTTGCCAGGTTGCGGGGCTGGTCAACATTCTTGCCCTTACATACGGCAACGTGATATGCCAGCAGCTGCAGAGGGATGGTTGCTACCAGCGGTTCGAGGCATTCCATCACATCAGGCAGTTCTATCACCTCGTCGGCAATCTTACTGATGGTGTCGTCGCCCTTAGAGACAAGAGCAATAACTTTTCCCTGACGAGCCTTTATCTCCTGGATGTTTGAGAGTACCTTCTCGTACATCGCATTATGGGTGGCAATGACCACTACCGGCATGTCGCTGTCGATAAGTGCGATAGGCCCGTGCTTCATCTCAGCGGCGGGGTAACCCTCAGCATGGATATAAGATATCTCCTTCAGTTTGAGAGCACCCTCGAGGGCTACGGGATAAGAATAGCCGCGACCCAGATAGAGGAAGTTGTGTGCATAGGTGAAGGTGCGTGCGAGATTGCGGACCTTTTCGTTTGTCTTCAAGACCTCCTCGATGGTCTGAGGGATGTTGTTCAGACCTTTAACCACCTTCAGATACTCATCGCGGTTGATGGTGCCTTTGGCTTCTCCGAGTGCGAGGGCAAACATCGTGAGCACCGTCACCTGACCAGTAAAGGCTTTCGTGGATGCCACACCTATCTCCGGACCTACGTGGATGTATGTTCCTGTGTCTGTGGCACGAGGAATGGATGAGCCGATGGCATTACATATTCCATATATAAAGGCTCCCTTCTCCTTGGCCAGCTGGATGGCGGCGAGGGTGTCGGCTGTCTCACCGCTCTGGGAGATGGCTATCACAACATCATCATTAGTTACCACAGGGTTGCGATAGCGGAACTCTGATGCGTACTCCACCTCGCAAGGGATGCGGCAGAACGACTCGATGAGCTGTTTGCCGATGAGGCCTGCATGCCATGAGGTTCCACAGGCAACTATCACGATACGCTTGGCATCAAGCAACTGTCGGCGGTAGTCGATGAGTGCAGAGAGTGTCACGTGGTCGGCCTCTACGTTTATTCGTCCTCGCATGCAGTTGGTGAGGCACTCAGGCTGTTCGAAGATCTCTTTCAGCATGAAGTGATCGTAGCCGCCTTTCTCTATCTGTCCGAGGTCGATGTCGACCTTCTTCACCTTCAGCTCCTGCTCCTCGCCAAGGATACTCATTACATGAACACCCTCACCAAGACGGATGACGGCGATATTGCCATCCTCCAGATATACCACCTTGTCGGTATATTCGATGATAGGACTTGCGTCAGAACCAAGGAAGAACTCATCATCGCCGATACCCACTACGAGAGGACTCTGTTTGCGGGCAGCGATAATCTGATTGGGGTCGCGCTTGTCGACTATGGCGATGGCATAGGCTCCGATAACCTGATAAAGTGCCACCTGAACAGCTTCGAGAAGCGGAAGGTTTTTCTTAACCATGATAAATTCAACCAACTGTACCAATACCTCTGTATCGGTGTCGCTCTTAAACTCTACGCCATTATCAATCAGTTTTGCCTTGATGTCGGCGTAGTTCTCGATGATACCATTATGGATGATGGCCAGGTTGCGGCTCTGCGAATAGTGGGGGTGGGCATTACGTGCAGAAGGCTCGCCGTGAGTGGCCCAGCGGGTATGCGCAATGCCTATATTGCCTGTTACATCCTTATCAGCACAGTATTCTGTAAGATTGTCGACTTTTCCCTTCGCCTTATAAACGTTCAACTCACTGTTTGAATTGATAAGTGCTACACCTGCCGAGTCGTAACCACGATACTCCAGTCTGCGCAGTCCTTTGATAAGTATGGGATAAGCCTCTTGTTTTCCTATATATCCTACAATTCCACACATAGTCGTTTGTTTTTTTTGTTATGTCTAATTCTTTTTCGGTTGCAAAATTATAAAAAAATCAGTTACCTAGTGCATGTTATCCCGTTTTTTTCATAACTTTGCACGCAAAAATATCAAAGAATAGACTTTATATGGAATATATGTCTCAAGAAGGTTACGACAAACTCGTGGCCGAATTGCATCAGTTGGAGAGCGTAGAACTCCCTCAGGTAAGAGAAGCGATAGCCGAGGCTCGCGACAAGGGTGACCTCAGTGAGAACTTCGAGTATCATGCTGCAAAGCGTGAACAGTCACGTCTGTTGGGGAGAATCCGCTTCAAGCAGAAGGTACTGGAGAATGCGAGGGTTATAGATATGTCCCGACTGGGAAGTGATAGCGTGGGATTGTTAAGTAAAGTGGAGATTACGAATCTGAACAATAACAGCAGGATGACCTATACTATCGCCAGTCCTCACGAGGCAAATCTCCGTGAGGGCAAGATATCAATAAAGTCTCCGATAGCCCAGGCTCTATTGAATAAAAAGGTAGGCGATGTGGTGGAGGTACGTGTCCCAGCCGGTTTGCTTAAGCTTCGAATAGAGAGCATCCAGCTATAAGATGCTCTCCAGATGAGATGTTACTTGCCTAAGAACTTCTTGTTGAGATAGTCGTTGAAGGCGTCTTTATAGTTATCACCGATGGGAAGATATGTCTCAGAGTCCATTATCACACGATTCTTGTTAACCTCTTGTATCTTCTTAAGATTGATGATGTAACTGCGGTGTATCCTCATGAAGTGAGGCGGCAGAAACTCTTCCATCTTCTTCATTGACAACAGCGTAACGATAGGCTTGGGCTGATTCTCAAGATGAATCTTAAGATATTCGCTCATTCCCTCTATGTAACGGATGTCACTGATGGCAAGCTTTATTACGCGATAGTCGGTCTTGACAAAGATGGAGTCGTCTTCGGAGGTTGCGATGACTGGTTCCTGTCTCACCTCTAAACGTTCCTGAAGCCTGTTGGCGGCTCTTTTGAAATCATCGAGACCGAATGGCTTGAGCAAATAGTCGACAGCATCGACTTTGAAGCCTTCGACAGCATATTCGGAATAGGCAGTGGTAAATACGATGAGTGGGGGAGTGGACAGTGACTTCACGAAATCCATGCCGTTGAGATCGGGCATGTTAATGTCGCAGAAGATGGCATCGATATTATCGTTGTTGAGAATATCCCTTGCCTCTATTGCGCTTTGGCACTCTGATACCAGCTCTAGGAATGGTATCTTTTTTATGTATGCAGCGAGCTGTTGTAATGCCAATGGCTCGTCGTCGATAGCTAATACTCTAATCATACTTGTTGGATGTTTTGTAATAGTGGAATAGTGAGACTTACACTATAAATCTCCGGGTCGTCTATTATTTCAAGTTTGTAATCATTGCCGTAGATGAGGTCAAGACGCTTTTTGACGTTCTTCAGACCAACACCTCCGTGCTTGTCTTCAGAAGCAGGGATACGGCTGTTGCGACATGTGAAAGCCAGACTGGTGTCGTCGGTCTTCAACTCTATCTCTATGAATGACTCCTGTCGGTAGCTCACACCGTGTTTGAATGCGTTCTCAACAAAAGTGATGAACATCAGTGGCGGCACTTCCTTGTGAGGCAAACACTCAGGAGTGGTTACAGTTATGCGAACCTTGTCAGTGTAGCGCAGCTTCATAAGGGTGATGTAATTCTGCAGGAAGGCAATCTCACGATCAAGAGGCACTCCCTGTTTGTTGCCTTCATAGAGTACAAAGCGCATCATCTTTGACAGTTCCAAGATAGTATGCTTGGCTTTCTCCGGGTCGATATCTACTAAGGCATGGATGTTGTTGAGGGTGTTCATAAAGAAGTGGGGATTGATCTGGTATTTCAGATACTCAAGCTGCTGCTCGAGGTTCTGATGCTCCAGCTCTGCCATCTTCTTTCTGTCGCCAGCATGACGGAAATAGAGCTTTATGCCCAGGTTCATGCCTAGCATCATTATGAGAATGACGATAGAGATGATGTCATGCTGTCCGAAGAACAAAGGTGTGCGATGCTCCTTACGTGGCCCGCGTTGAGGCCCTTTCTCGAAGAACTCATCTGGCCTGTGCATATCGTCGGGTTCATGCAAGCCATCGGGCTTGAAATTATCGTCTGGAGGAAATGGGTTCCTGTCCATCTTGCCTTCCATCATCTCTATACGGTGTTTTCTTATCTCCTTGAAATTCGGACGATGATTGCACTGATAGGTGTGAAAAAGAATGATGATGGCCAGACAGCTTCCGATATACAGCCATTTCCGTTGACGATAGATGAGCATCGGTGCCAACAGATGGTTGTGTATAAGGAACACGACGAAGAAGAGTGCGTATTGCTTCCAAACAGTAAATATTTCCTGCCAATCGAACGTGATGTCTGTGTTTGCAGTACGAATGGCCAGACTCATCACCGGCGCTAAGAACAGCAGTGTCCATAGGGCCAGATAGATGACGGTTTCTTGTCGATGTTCCTTCTTAAATGACATTTTATCTTTTTTTTGCAAAGATAGTTAATAAAAAGAAACGGGGCAAATTCGTTCAACGAACGCCCCGTTTTATTCAGCGAATAATATTTTTAGATACCCAGAGCCTTTTTAGCCTTGTCTGCAGCAGCGTCGACAGCCTCGCCAGCCTTTTCCTTGGCAGCGTCCTTAGCCTCGTTTGCCTTGTCCTCTGCAGCCTGCTTAGCATCTTCTACAGCACCCTCAACAGCCTCTTTGCCAGCCTCTACAGCCTCACCTGCAGCAGCTTTGGTAGCATCAACAGCCTGCATCAGACCGTTAACAACTGTTTCTGCAGGAGCCTCTGTGATAGCACTTAATGCAGCAGTAACGGCAGCATTTTCGCCAGCGAAAGCCTTAATCTTCTCAGCATTCTCCTTCAGGAAATCCTGAACCTTAGTAACATATTCCTTTGCTACCTCAGGGTTAGAACCGATAATCTCCTTGATCTTCTCCTGAATGGTAGCGAGAACCTCCTGGAGCTTACTTGCATCCTGAGCCTCAATCTGTTCTGTAAGTGCACTTATGGTAGCAGCAGCTTCATCCTCTGCATTGTAAACGATAGCCTCTTCTGCAGGTGCTTCTGCTGGTGCCTGAGTCTTGTTACCACATGATGTGAAACCGATGGCGAACATTGCCATCACAGCAAACATAATTTTTTTCATAATGTTACTCTTTTAAAAATGGTTTATATGTTAAAATTGATTTTCGGCAACAAAATTAGGCCTTTTTCAAATAAGTTGTTAATTATCAGAGTTTTTTTAACTTTTTTTCTTAATTTTGCATTCAAATTCCTCTCTTTAATGCGTGAAGAGTAGTGATTAGGTATTAGAAACAAGACTGAAAATGACAACTTTAGAGTTTAAGCCAAAGCTGTTTTCGACGTTGAAGACATACAACAGGAAGCAGTTTACAACCGATTTGTTAGCGGGTATTATCGTGGGTATTGTTGCCCTCCCGTTGGCTATTGCATTCGGTATTGCGTCGGGTGTTACCCCTGAGAAGGGTATAATCACCGCTATTGTAGCTGGACTGATAGTATCGCTCTTTGGAGGTTCAAAGGTGCAGATAGGTGGTCCTACGGGCGCGTTCATTATTATTATATATGGTATAATCCAGCAGTATGGTTTTGAGGGCCTTACGATAGCTACGCTATTGGCGGGTGTATTCCTTATACTTTTCGGTTTACTCCATCTGGGTACCATCATCAAGTATATCCCTTATCCTATTGTGGTGGGATTCACGTCTGGTATCGCACTGACCATCTTCACAACACAGATTAAGGATCTGTTCGGACTGACTATGGCCTCTGTACCCTCTGACTTCATAGAGAAGTGGATAGCCTATGTTGGGGCATTCCCCACTATCGACAGCTGGAGTGCAGGTGTCGGTGTGTTGAGTGTGGTTATTATCGCCTTGTGGCCAAAGATAGCCGGACATTCTGCATTGTCAAAACTGCCAGGATCGCTGATAGCAATTATCGTGATGACAATAGCTGCTCTGCTGCTGAAACAGTATGCCGGAGTGGTATCGATAGAGACTATTGGTGACAGATTCTCGATATCCAACCAGCTGCCTGGTGCTGAGGTGCCCTCGCTGACGTGGGATGTCATCAAGTCGCTGGTGTCGCCTGCCATCACTATTGCCATTCTCGGAGCCATCGAGTCGCTGCTTTCTGCCACTGTGGCTGATGGTGTCATCGGGGATAGGCATAACTCAAATACGGAACTGATAGCACAGGGTATGGCCAATCTGGCTTCGCCCATCTTCGGCGGTATTCCTGCCACAGGTGCCATCGCCCGTACGATGACAAATATCAACAACGGAGGCCGTACTCCTGTGGCCGGTATCATCCATGCTGTGGTACTGCTGCTCATATTCCTGTTCCTTATGCCGTTGGCACAGTATATTCCAATGGCATGTCTGGCAGGTGTTCTCGTCATTGTGAGCTATAACATGAGCGGCTGGCGTTCGTTCTTATCTATCCTGAAGAATCCAAAGAGCGATGTCATCGTGCTTTGGGTGACATTCCTGTTGACAGTAATCTTCGATCTTACCATCGCCATCGAGGTGGGACTTATCTGCGCATGCCTGCTCTTTATGCGTCGTATGGCAGAGACCACAGATGTCAAGGTGATCAGTGATGAGATCAATCCTGAGGAAGAGGAGAGTGACTTCCAGCTTGGCAACCTTGAGCATCTGACAATTCCTGAGGGTGTGGAGGTATACGAAATCAACGGTCCATATTTCTTCGGAGCAGGAAATAAGTTCGAGGAGATCATGGGAGCGCTGCACCATCGTCGTCCGCGTGTTCGTATCATACGTATGCGAAAGGTACCATTCGTTGATTCAACGGGTATCCATAACCTCACAAACTTGTGTATGATGTCGCAAGGGGAGGGGATACAGGTAGTTCTCTCAGGTGTTAATCCCCAAGTGCAGGCAGTGCTTCACAAAGCCGGTTTCGACAAGCTGCTAGGTGAGGAGAATATCTGCTCACATATTAATCTGGCACTCGAACGTGCAAAGCAACTGATATAAAAAATGCTCACCGATCGGTGAGCATTTCTTTATTACTGCATGTCGTAAACCACTTTCATAAGTTTCTTTCCGAGATCATCAGCCTGCTCCATTGTCTGAGCCTCACTGTATACACGTATAATCGGCTCAGTATTTGACTTTCTCAGGTGAACCCAACGGTCAGGGAAATCAATCTTCACGCCATCGATATCATTAACTTGAGCAGACGTATCGGCTGCAAACATCTCCTTTACCTTTACGAGAATAGCATCAACATCCGTTTCTGGAGTGAGATCGATACGATTCTTTGCTATCTGATAGTCAGGGAATGTCTTACGCAGTTCTGAAACTGTGCATCCTTTCTGTGCAATGCTTGAGAGGAAGAGGACGATACCAACAAGTGCATCACGTCCATAATGGCTCTCTGGATAGATTACTCCACCATTGCCTTCACCGCCTATAACCGCTCCAACCTCTTTCATCTTCGTTGTAACGTTAACCTCTCCAACGGCCGCAGCACTGTATTTACCACCATGCTTCTCTGTTACGTCGCGGAGGGCACGGGTGCTGCTCAGGTTGCTTACAGTATTGCCGACGGTATGACTGAGAACGTAGTCGGCCACGCTAACGAGGGTGTATTCCTCTCCAAACATCACTCCGTCTTCGCAGATAAATGCCAGACGGTCAACGTCCGGGTCAACAACGATGCCGAGATCAAATCCACCTTTCCTCATCTTGTCCATGATGCCCTGAAGGTTCTTCTCCAAGGGCTCAGGGTTATGAGCGAAATCACCTGTGCACTCTCCATTGAGAATCTCATAATCTACTCCTATGGCATCAAAGAGTCTTGGCAGGATGATACCTCCAACAGAGTTTATTGTATCTACGCAAACACGGAACTTACGCTTTTTGATGGCCTCGATGTCAGCAAGCTTCAACTTAAGCACAGAGTCGATGTGTTGCTGGTCGAAGGTGTTATCTTCTGAATAATGTCCCAGACTATCAACATCGGCATAATCAAAGTCTTCTCTTTCTGCGATATCGAGAACCTCTGCACCGTCAGAAGCTGTAAGGAACTCTCCTTCGTTATTCAGAAGTTTCAGTGCATTCCACATCCGTGGGTTATGCGAAGCTGTGATGATGATACCTCCATCAGCACCTGCCATACGGACAGCAAGTTCTGTAGTAGGGGTAGTGGCATAGCCGATATTAATAACGTCATAACCCATTCCCATCAGAGTGCCGCAAACGACATTCTTTACCATCTCACCAGAGATACGGCCATCACGTCCTACAATAATCTTATTTGAATTGCCTTTGCCGCTTTTGCGAATGAAAGTAGCATAAGCTGTTGTAAACTTTACTATGTCTAATGGGTTAAGTGTATCACCCGTGTGTCCGCCGATAGTACCGCGGATACCTGAAATAGATTTGATAAGTGTCATTGGGTTTGAATTTCTAAAAAATGTTATGCTTCCCGTTGATATGTCAGCTCATAGAAATATGGTATCACTTTGGAGGAAGCCGTTGTGTGCCCTTGGCTGTGAGGAACAATCAAACGCACCTTTGCTATCTCGTCGCCTTCTTTTTCCGGGTAGCCTACACAAACATAAGTGAGGGGCACGAGCCAGCCTGACGGCACCTGGGCAGAACCATATACGTAATACATGTTATATGCAACAGACTTGGTAAATGAAGCAGTAAATGTACCGCTTGTGCAGCTTACGCGCATAATGTCCGGGCTGGCAGCAGAATAAGAGATGTTTGTAACGACCCCAAGAGTATCAGAACTGATATTAAACTCTCTGCATCGGCAAACAAGATTTGCTGTCTCTCCGTTTTGCAGTTTTGTTCCGCATCCGTTGCGCACAATCTGCATATAAACACCACTCTTGTCTAGTTTTACGAATTCATTGCGCTTGAGATCTGTCTTATACCCATTTTGTACAAAGACATCCTCAGAGATGACAGTGATACTGCTGTCGGCAATAAACTTACTTATGGCATTGCGCTCCTTCTCCTTCATATCACCATAAGTCTCGTAATCATTACAACTTGCGAGAACGGTTATGGTTGCTATTAATATAAAAACAAATTTCTTCATATCGGGCACAAAATTACAAAAAATCATTGAACAATAATCATTGAACAATAACCATTTTGCTCTGCCTTGTATTTTTTTAACGTAAATATTGTATCTTAAGGCTTATATTAGTCTATCTGAATATGCTTTTATTGCCTCTCGGGTTATCTCAACAGCTTCTTCTATACTGCAGTTGAGGCGTCCTCCAGAGGCATTGAGATGTCCTCCGCCATTAAAGAACTCTGCTGCCATCTCATTACAGGGGAAATCGTCAACGGAGCGCAGACTGATCCATATGGTATTCTCTTTCTCCGTATCTTCTCGCATGGAGACAGACAACTTAAGACCTTTGATCTGTTGTGGGATGTTAACAAGACCTTCGGCATCGCCCTTGATAAAGTTGAAACGTTTCTGTTCTTCCTTGGTTATGGCATAGTAACTTGCATTGTATTCTTTCAGATATACAAGCTTCTCATACATAACGTAGCCCATCAGACGAAGTCGGTCTTCGCTGTAATTGTGATAGACATTACGGTATATCTTGTCTTTGTCTATGTTCTTTGTCAGCAGTTGGGATATGATAAAGTATATCTCGCATTTGGTAGAGTTGAATTGGAACCCGCCAGTGTCAGTCATCATACCACAATAGATAGGTATGGCGAAGTGTCTGCTCTGTGTTGCAAAACCTCCGAGTTGCCATACTATACGGAACACCAACTCGCTTGCGCTGCAGGCTCCGGGTTGGGAAACAGTCAAAACTGCAGGAACATCGGGATTAAGATGATGGTCTATAAGAACCAGAGGGGCTTTGGTAGCACGTAAGGCCGGTTCCATGTCCTCCACACGGCTAAGCGTGTTGAAGTCAAGACAGAACACCACTTCGGCAATCTTGAGGAGCATATCGCATTTCTCCTTATGCTTGTCATAACGAATGATCTTCTCCGTATTTGGGAGCCATTGCAGGAAGTCGGGGAACTGATCAGGAACGATGATGCTCACTTCCTTGCCTAATGACCAGAGGTAGGCAGCAAAGCCCAAAGAAGACCCGATGGCATCACCATCCGGACTCCGATGACATGTGATGACAATATTCTGTGAGGTAGAAATCAGGTGGCTTAATTGGGCCACCTGATCTTCTGTCAATATGTCAATATTCATATTAGAACAGCTTGTTTGGATAAACGCCGTCGTCAACGAGCTGTTTGATACGTGCAACGGTAGCGTCGCGGTCTGCGGCATAGGTAACACCAAACCACTTAGATGTGGTGTCAAGTACTTCTACTGTAGCTGTACCGTCGTTGATCAGCTTGTTAACCATGAGAGGGATAAAGAACTCTGCCTTCAGGTTCTCAATATTCTTCGGGTCAGAAAGGAACTCCTTGAAGTAAGCCTCTGAATACTCGAAGTAATCAGGTGTGAAACCCCACATGTTCATCGATACAGGAGTGTTGTCGGCTACCTCTACCCATTTGCCATCCTCATCCTTATAGCGGATAGGCTCAGAAGCAGCACCTGCATTTGCTCCGTCAGCAGCACAACGAACGATCTCCGTGCGCTCCACGACTGTAGTAAGATGTCCCTTATCGTTCTTAGAACAGATACCACGTGCAACGGTACCATTCTCAGAGAGTGTGTTGCCCACACGGAAACCTACCATTGCATACTGATTCTTTGCGCCCTCAGGAAGGTTTGCAAGGAACTTACCGATAACCATGAATGCATCGCGATTGTAGAAATCATCACAGTTGATAACGCAGAAAGGCTCCTTGATAACATCTTTACCCATCAGCACAGCATGGTTTGTACCCCAAGGCTTCTGACGACCTTCTGGTACTGAGAATCCCTCTGGCAGTGCGTCGAGGGCCTGGAAGCAAAGCTCGCACTTTACCTTTCCTTCGTATTTAGCAAGAATCTGAGTGCGGAACTGCTCTTCGAAATCTTTTCTGATTACCCATACGATTTTGCCGAATCCTGCCTGGATGGCATCGTAGATACTATAATCCATGATTGTCTCACCGTTAGGACCCAGACCATCGAGCTGTTTCAGGCCTCCGTAACGGCTGCCCATACCTGCTGCAAGCAGAAAAAGAGTTGGTTTCATAATTATATTTTTCTTTTGAGTTAATAATCTTGTCTGCAAAGGTACTAAATATTTCTAAGGATAGACCCTTTTTATTCTAATGATGTTTGGATTTTAGGATTTTTTAAAACCTTTAGAATGGGTATCCGATAGCAAAGTTCAAAGTGTGGGCATCCTTGAAATGCGCAATGTTGAAGTAGCCTTCTTTTTTAGTGTAGTCATCCTTATAGGTCGTATATGGGAAATGTAGTGCTATACCCCAGTCAAGGCGGATAACCAGGAATCCCAGATCATAACGGAGTCCTATACCTGTGCCGAGGGCAATGTCATTGAAGAATTCCGAGGGTTTGAACATAGACTGATCTTCCCACTGCTGTAAAATTCTAATGTATGGTCTGTCCTTCTCTGGATATTGTGAGATGACATCATCGGTGAGTTGAGGTTCTCCCCATAGATCCCATACGTTTCCTGCATCGAGGAACACTGCTCCATGCAGATTTCCCCAAAGTGGTGTGCGATATTCGAGATTCATTATCAACTTCATCTCGCCGTTACGGAATAAATAGTTGAACTGGCGGTCGTTCATCGTGAAGTCATTAAATCGTCCAGGACCGATATCTCTGACTCTGAATGCCCTTATGCTGTTGGCACCTCCGGCATAAAACTGCTCACTGAAAGGAGGAACGTCAGAGTTGCCATATGACCAGATAATACCTGTGTTTATGTGACCTACAAGTTTGGTTTGATTACCCAATGACCAAGTCTTAGTAAAATCTGTCTCAAATCGGAGAAACTGGGAATAGGGAGTCTTGAAGAGTTTCTTGTCCTTCTCATGAAACGATTTTCCTCTGATAATATCGAACAGCGAAACAAAATTTCCAGACTCCTCGATAGTTGTCTCCCATCGGATAGGGTTGAGCTTGTTCGAAGGACTTGTATAAGTATATGTATAGCGCATCTTCGGTACGAAGTAGTCTTGCATTGTCCTTTCCAAGAACATGTTGTTATCAACTATTTCTTGGTATTTTTCTGTCGTACTGTTCTTAAACTGATATTTCAGGGTGAGTGGAGAGAACTCATGTCGGCTTGTCTCAGTGGGTTGCCAGCGGTATGTCCATTCTCCTGATACTACATGCATCTTGTAATATTCCGGGCGCTGTATGATATCGGTAGATAGTTTGGCTAATGTGGTTGGTGCTGCATAGAATCTGTGGCGGCGTTTTATCGTGCCATTCTTGTTTCTGCGGATACGGTCGCTGTTGTAGAACGGTGCGATGATACGCGGAAACTCAAGAGACACATCTGCACCATACTGATAGCTTCCGCCAGTATTGTCTGCTGATGTTTGCCACTGGTAAGACCCGTGAAGGTTCAAGTCAAGTTTCTCAGCACCTCTGAAGAGGTTACGTTTTGCGAAGCCGATTTTCACCTCAGGTCCTACTCGTCCGTTAGTACGTCCTATGGCATTACCTTCTATATAAAAGTCGTATGGCTTGTCGAATACGCAGTTGATACTTAGGTCGAGGGTGTCGGTATCTGGCCTTGGCGTAAACTGGAAGTCTGTACTGGAGAAGACTCCTGTAGCATTAATCTTGCTTGCCGACTCCAGATGGTTATCATAACTGTATTCCTGGCGGGGTCTAAGCATCAGGTTTCTCAATATTACACCTGGAATGACGGGAAGGCGCTTACCGCTATAGTGGAATGTGAGATGACGTCGTTTAAGAGAGTCTGTCAGCTGTTCTCGGAATGACTTCCTGAACTGTATGTCTATATTGCCGATATACCACTTTTTCAAAGCCTCCTTAGGCAGGTCGTTGATAAGTTGGAATCTCAGTTGACTCTTGCCTTCCACCGCAAAGGTGTCTGCCAGATATGTGGCGTAGCTTGGGGTATAATAATAGTATCCGTTATTGCGGAAAAGGTTGCTTATGCGCGTGCGCTCGTTTTCAAGATTGGCAGCACTGAAGGGCATGTCTCTCTTGATGAGACTTTCCTCTCGGGTAGAGTCAATAAGCTGCATCATCGCCTTGGGGTAGTTGATGTAGCTTACACTGTCGAGGGTAAAGAGGGTGTCGAGGCTGACAGTATAGCGTATCCTGCTCTTCTTCGGATTCTTCATGGGTATCGTCTCGTAATCGACAGAGCTTCTGAAATATCCATTGTTGCGTAGCACGCTCTGGGCTACTGATGCCCGCAGGGCAGGATTCACGTGGCTCATTAGTACTGGCTGACGTCCGAAGTTCTTGACCATCCATTTGGCAAACTTACTGTCTTTACCGGAATAGTGGTCATATACCCACAGATGCCAAGACCAGGGTACGGTATAGTAACTGCTTCCGAAGAGAGAACCGTTAGGCTCTGTAGCTAATGCTGCCTCAACCTCGAGTTTAGTGTTCTCAAGATGTGTTTCATATTGGTCATCTTTCTCACCTACATATTCGATAGGCTTCAGTCCCACGAAGAGCTGGTCGTCCTCAGGGATGTTCTTTGTCATCGAACAGGAGGAGAGAAAAAGCAAAAAGGCAAAAAGGGAAAAAGGGAAAAAAGTCTTTGCCTTCTTACTTGAAAAGATGTCTTCTATGATTACTTGTCTCATTATATTTCCTCTCTTTTACTTTTTACTTTTTTCTTTTAAAGAGTCTGTCCTTACGCTGTCACGTGGCATATACGACTGCTGTACAGATGGCATTGGCTGCTGTTGGGCGGAACGCAGGCGGAAAATATCCCAGAACTTATCGAGTTTCCTTCGCCAGATGAATCCTCCGCCATATTCGCTTGTGTAGCCTTCCAGCCAGTCATATACATTCTGCTTATAGAACAGTTTCAGGTTCTGGGTACCTTCCTGATTAATGCGATACTCCATAGACACATTATCGAAGAACGACTGTTTCTGTCCCATATTCGTATTATCTCCTCCAGACAGCAGTCCTCCTATCTGTATCTTCAAACGGTTGTCGAGGAACCGCTTTGAGAATTGGAAGGAGAAATCTTGTTTTGCTTGACCGGCACTATTGACAGAGCTCTCCACACCGATGCTTATATCGATAGTCTTCAACGCATTACCGGCGATATTGTTGATTTCGTTCTGTAGGAATGCGCTCAAGGCGGAGTTCATAGAGAAGTTGCCGGAGCTGTTGCTGTCGAGATACATACCCGTAGTGATCATCGCAACAGCAATCTTTCCTCGCTCCTCAATGGACATAGCGCTGAGTTCTCCGTTTATCAGATTATCTTCGGGAGCTTCAATGATGAACTGAAGACCCATATCATTGAGAGTCTTGCTTATCTCAACTCCGCAATTGAAGACTACGCTTCTCACAGCTCCTGACTCGTCTTTCACAGTACTCTTATTACGTTCGGTGGCTGTGATACTGAGCTTTGGGTTCATCGGATCACCGGTAAACTCCACATAACTGCCGTTTTTGATATTAAAGGTTCTCAGGGGAATTACCGGTAGGGAATATTTCATCACTCCGTTGTTGATGGTATACCGGCCTTTCAGGTCGATACCCTCTGAGTTGTATTTCATCCTCAGGTCGCCGCCACCAGTGAGATCTACATAGTTTGTCTGTTCCTGGTTAAGACCGCAGACGATATGTGCACCATCCGATACGTTGATGTTAAGGTCGGCGACAAGTCCTGTTGGCATAGGACGTGTGACAACAACCTCTGTCGTATCAGAGAAGTCCGTGAACTTCACGAGATCATCCAGACGGTTGTCTGAGGACAGTGGTGAGTCGAGAAGCAGATATGTCATATCTGTAGAGCCCAATACATCCAGACGTCCACGGATGTCAAGTGCCTCAATAGGACCTTGCATACGTGCAAAGAAGTTTACGAAAGCTTTTCCGTAGGCTATTGACTTGGCTGTCTGTTTGGCGTTTATCAGTTGGAGATTCTGGGCTCTCATGCGCATGTCCATCGTGATATGGTCGGTATTGCTGAAATCAACATTTCCCATCATCACCAGAGGTTCGTCGTTATATGCGTAGAGCCCGAAGTTCTCTATCAGTAGTCTTGAGTCAACGATTCGTACCGGGTCATTATCAAATCGCATCCTCACTCCGTATGGATGACTTATGAGATATGCATCCTCAACGAACAGTTCTCCGTCGACGTCAGGATGTTTTGTGCTTCCGTGAATGTCAAGTGTTCCTTCACAATAGCCTTCCAGTCCTACTATCTGGTCAGGAACGAATCCATTAGCTATTGACAGAGGGAACTTCGTCATCTTCATTGTGGCATTGATAATACCTTCATCCCTGTTCTGATATGTACCTGATAATAGTCCGAACTCTTCGTCATCGAGCATCAGTCGTGCTTCTATGACGTGTGTATCGTTAGACGGGTCATCGTCGTCACCATCCTTCATTAGATATACCAGCTCAGTACTGATGTTGCCTATAGGAGAGCCTTCGAAAGTCATCTGATTGACAGCCATATCTGATGCCACAGAGAAATTCTCGTTCTTGTCCTGAAAGATATGATAGTCGCCATTTAGATAACCAGTGATACGGGGCATATAAGGGATTACTGCCGACAGTTCTCCTAGATCGAGACTGTTTACGCTTACTGTCAGGTCTTGAAGCATTGTTGAGTCCTGATTCTCTGTATATAGTTTCAGACCGGTCTTGTCGTCGGCAATAAGGTCTACTTTCGCCTGTATCTTACGTTTCTTGTCGAAGAAGATGAAATTGTCTTTGTTGAGGTTAAACTCCTTATATCCTAATGTAGGACGGTCAGGCATCAGCTTTACCCTTATACCCGCTTCTTCCATCTCAGCTGTTGCACCTATCCTTACACCCAGACGATTCTTATCATCGTAATATCGCAGTCCGGCAAGTGCTCCGTGCTCATGTACATGTCCGTCGATAAGGGCATTGAAAACGAACTGGGGATTTTTCTTGTTGTTGCGTATTTGCCCTTGATAGGTTACCTTTTCACCTTTTTGTGTCAGGTTGAGACGTATGGTGTCAATGCGGATGCTGTCGTAGTTAAGTGAATAGAGATAGCTCTTTCCGTTGATACCTGTCTCTGGGGATGTTGTCATGTCAACAAGTAATTCCTTGAATTCGATATCACTAGTGTGCAAGAGGTTTGCTATCGGGTTGTTTCGTTTGCTTTCCACATGCAGTTTCATCGTAGGAAGCAGACGTTTTATCGCAGCCTGGTCTATGATACGCTCGTCGAATTGTGCTTTAGCTGAATCGGAAAGGATACTAATCTGTTTCAGGAGCTTTTCATAGTTCCCGCTACCGTCAAGTTTTACAATGAAGTCTCCGCTTTGTGCCCTTACATAGGTAGTGTCGGCATTTGTCCTGACAAGCAGACCTATGCGGTCAGGATGAAATGTGTTCTTCTCGTCTTTTATAACGATGTCTCCAACGAGTCCACTGATATAGTGTGTCTTGTCAAAGTCGGATTTGATGTCTATGTCTCCTTTGAATCCTATAGCAAGAGTATCGTTTACCAGTCTTAGTCGCAACAGGTCTGCTTTCGTTATATCTGCGCTTACAGAACCTTCGAAATTTTTCTTGCCCAACAGCGCTTCTACACCTATTGTGCCTTCTAACAGTTCATTGTGTCCTGTCACCTTAGCCAGAGCCTTGCCGTCATGAATATCCGCTGAGGCAGTGAAGTTATTGAGGTTTAAACTGCCATATTGGAAGTGACTTATCTGAGCATCTGCTGTAAGATGACTCCTGTTGGAGAGGAAATCTGTTCCGTAGCCTTTGGCACTTATCTCTGCCGAGAGGTTATACAGAGAGTCCTTTGGCATGAAATGGTGGAGATTTAGGTTGTCGATGCTTATATCTGCATCGTAACTGATATAGTCGATGGCCATATCACCTCTCGCATCCTTAGGGATTGTTGCTTCACCAATGAGCTTCACTGTTCCCTTGCCCTCATGAGCGATGATGTTTGTGGAATAGTTGTTCTTCCCGTCAGCCTTTATGGTACCGTCGAGGGTGATGCCCTGAGGAATAGTATAGTTTCTCCGCAGCGAAGGATCAGCGAAAGCTAAGAGAAAGTTCATGTCTTGCATCTTGGCATTTACCTTAAGGTCGCATACAGGAGACTGATTCTGTGGCGCCAAGCCTGCAGTACCGTTGAGATTCATATTGAATGCCGAAGGCAGAGAGATAATCAATCCTGAAAGCTCCATTGCCTGCATATTACCGTTCAGAGACCCCTTGATGCTTATAGGTTGGTTAGGATAGTTTTGAATGAACGCCTGTGGCAGATCTCCAAGGAATCGTATCATATCCTGTTTGCCTATCTGGGCATTAAGGCGCATCTTCATCTGCCCGGGATCTCTGTCGTCGGCAAAGGTGAAGTCCATATCTGTCTCAGTATAGATGTCAGAGTCGGATGTACGCAAAGTCATTCCCCGCAATTGGATATTGTTGTAGAGGGAATCCAGAATGATGCTTCCCGCCATATGGCTTATGTCGATGCCGCATCTCTCCTTTGCTGAACTCTCCTTTATATGCAGTGAGAGTCCTGATGGTGAGAAACGGAAAGAGTCGACGTGCATATTGAGATTGCTCATCACGATATGGTTGTAGTCGAAACCTTTCTCCTCTGCCATAAAACGGTCGTCATATCTGAATCTGCCACTGTTCCAGTTCAGACAGGCAACTTCGTAGATCCCGTTTCCGATATCGATATACGCCTCTCTTGCTATAGCATTTCCCAGATATGTCTGAACGTTAAGAGTGTCGCCGGGGAGGTGGAGCGTTAGTTCTGAATTCCTGAAACTCAGACTGTCTGCCTTGATGATCCATTTCGCTGTCGACTCTGTGGTATCAACAGCAGCAGTGTCACTAAGTGCGATGTCGATATTCGCATCAGTCAGGCGAGCACCGTTGACCTCAGCAGTCTCCTTGTCGAGGTCGATACCTTTCGATGACAGCCACAACTCCTGCATACGGCCTTTTATCCTCACATCGCTGATAAATCCGTTGGTGTTGATGCTTGCCTTCTGAAGAGACAACTCGTTGACAACCACACGTTTCTGCAACAGCGGAAGGAACTTGATGTCAACAGTGAGATGTCCGATATTGGCGATGGTGTCTTTCACCTGTGGTAGAGAGTCATTCTGATAAAGAGCGCGGAAGTCGTTAATACCAAGATTAAGTGGCCATTCCAGACTGACACGCCCTATAGACACCTCCATCCCCGTTTTGTCTGCTACGATGGAAACCACCTTACCCGCTACCCAGCTTTGCACTGGTGGCAGATAGAGTAGGGCGGCAAGTATTATAAACAGCAGAATGGGTGACATCACCGCAATCCCAATCCACTTGAGAGTTTTCTTCATCGTAGAATGAAATGACGGTGCAAATTTACAACAATTCTTCGAATTATTGCATCTTCTTTGAGATTATTTCACCAAATATGGTACGCAATTGCGTATTTCTACAGGTATTGTCTCTGTTACAAGCGAATCTTTGGTGATGTTCAGGCTTACGATGCATGCCTTACTGTTGAGGGGTTTCTGTTGGTCGAAGATAAAATTGCCAATGCTGTAATATATCATCTTACCGCGAAAAGTCTCAATAGTCTGTAGGGTGTGTGTATGATGGCAGATAATGGCGTCGGCCCCAGCGAGTATCAGCTGATGGGCATCCAGACGTTGTCTTGCTACTGGCTGCAGGGTGTGTTCTCCTCCCCAGTGCAACGATACTATTATTACTGCTGTGGAATCGGTCTGTCTCAAATGATATACCCGTGATAGAAGAGAGTCTATAGGTTCCTGACTGACACAAGGCTTGTCTGTAAGATAGGCATAGTTCTCGAGGGCAAGACGGAGCGATGGTATGAGCCATATGTTTCTTGGTTCAGAGGCAAGTAATACTGGTTCTGAAGCTTCTATCATATTCTCTCCTGCACCTAAGGGAGTCATACCTGCAGAGGTAATATTTTTCTTTGTGTCGATGAGACCTTCGCGCCCCTGGTCTATGGAGTGGTTGTTGGCGAGGTTAAGATGAGTGATGCCATGCTTCTGTAAAGCGGTAAGCCACTCGGGCTCAGCCCTGAAGATATACCTCTTGAAGACGGGTGCCTCAATTTTCGTTGCAGGACACTCGAGATTGCCTACAACCACTTGTGCAGAACGAAACACGGAGTCGATACCATCTGAAAAGAGATGGTCGACTCCATGATGTTCTATAACTCTGCGTACTCCACGATCCAGAAGGATGTCGCCTGTGAGTATAATCTTCAGAGAGTCAGAAGAATACGCGAGCGTGTTAAAGATACTAACAGCCAGAACTGTAAAAATACTCCTCATTCACTTCTGGCTCTTTGTTTAGCGGCACGATGATACGTTTCATCCACTCAGGAACTCCCTTTCGAGGATTCTCCTTCAGCATCTCCTGCCACTCCTCATCAGTAAGACGAGGCATGTCTATAGGCTGCTTAAACTCCCGGTAGCTGAGTACTGCACCTCTTGTTAGATAGAGGTATCCTCCTATCTCCACTACAACGTATATCTCATCGGCATCGCCCACTGCTTCGAAGAGTATCGATTTGTTGGGATTATTGTCAGCGTTGGCAGTGTATACGTCAGCCACGAGAGCCACCTTCTTATCGGCTCCCTGAACATCACTCCAGCCCATAAGATACTGGTCTGGTTCACGAACAAGATCCAGAGAGATATTCTCGAAGGTAGAACCGATAACCTCTATCTGGTCGTACTCTTCGTCAGTAAGAACCTTGCCTTCCAACTCCTTCTCACTGACTCTTAGCAAGAACTCTGCCTCTTCGCGGATACGTACTGTGGCCTGACTGATCTTTTCTGTCATCATATCCTGTTCCTTCAACAGTTTCTCGGTGTTGTTGAGCAGTTCGATGGCTTTCTTCCAGAACTTCACGTTTGGCTCTACATATCCCTTTACAATTGGATCTGGAGGACCACCGCCTCCGCACTCTGCACCAGCGGGCTGTTTGGCATACAATATGGCATCATGCTTCAGTTCAGCCCATGAGGCGAGCATAGCATTGAGGTCTTTCTTCGACCACTCAGGATTCTGCATGAAGTAAGGCTGCTTTTGATCTTTGTCCTTATCGCTCATTGCCTTCAGACTGCTCATCCACTGGTTTGCGATTGTCTCGCTCCAGTTAATCTCGCTCATTCTCTTCTTCATCTTTGCGAGGTTGGTAGAGAGCTCTTTCCAGTCTGTCTTCTCGTCCATGAGTATCTGCTCAGCTGCGGTTACTCCCATAGCTGCGAATACGTCGATACCCTTGGGCACGTCTCTCAGTGTGGGCTTATTGTCATAGTCCACCATCTCTTGAAGCACCTCTGCATCAGGCATATAGCGCTGAGGCATCACACAGATCTTGTTGTGACTGGTCTTCTCGTATTTCGGACGGATACGTGTCTGCTCGTTGCCTATCTTCTCCAGATTTGCCTTCAGTGTACTCATGGCCTGCTTGTCATTCAGCAGTTCTTCCATTGGCTTACCTGTTTTCTTCACTTCGGCAATGACCTGAGGGATGCTCAGATTGTCGTGATTACCCAAGAGGTATGTGATGATACGGTCGAGAGTATCGTATTTCTTCTGGATACCGGGGTTGTTCATCATCGCATAGGCGATAATCACAGCTGCGTTGACCTCATCGTCATTATCCATTCCGAAAGGCACGCTCTGCAGCCACATCATACCTCTGAAGTATTCCTGGAGGGAGTTGCTGCGGGTATAGTGTCCGCGAGGACGGAAGAGACTGTAAGCGAAAGGAATTTCCTTGTAATCAGCCATAAAGCGGCTTTTACTGTCTTGCGCATTCTTAACATTCTCTATCTCCTCTGCTACCAGTTCGTCATTGCCTGGATCGTAGTACATGTCGCTGAAGAGGCAGTCGGCAATGGTGAAGAACCTCACGTTGTGCTCTGCTGCACGTTCGATGGCACTGCCTTCTTCTGCATGCAGGTAAATCTTCCTCATTGCCTCCTTCATCTCATTGCTGAACTCTGCCATCAGGTGCAGGAATGAATAAGTCTCAAGCTCTCTCAGTGTGCAGTCGATATACATGTGGAAGAGCTGCAGATAGAGGTCGGTGGTAACGAAGTTGGGAAACTCGTTATAGTCGTTCTTCTCGTAGATATGGAACAGCTGGTCGCTGGTAGCTGGTACGATGCCAAAACCATTCTGAGCCAGGTGTGAGCTCAGCTTCTCGTCAAACTCCTTCAGTATCGTGGGGTTCGAGAGATTGCCCATATTCACTCTCAGTCCCTCAGGCACATCGAAGTTCAGCTTCTTGAGTTCTTCTTCGCGCTCCTTCAGACGTTTCATGAAGTCCAGCTCCTCAGCAGTATAATTCATCTGTGTGTCAACCACCCGATAGTAGAAATCACGCCAAGGTTCATCTTCCTTGTTCTGAAACTTGTCCCATGGCAGGTTCTCGTCGAGGGCGAACATCAGCGAGTCATACCACGTAGTGTTGTGATAGACGCCACGAAGATAGGAATCCTTAAAGGGATAGCCTCTCTTTGCGGCGGGAGCATTACGAAGTGTACGGACATCTGCGATGGATAGTCCGCTCACGTCCATGTTGTAATCGATGCTGTCCATCAGTTTCTCCACGTCAATCTGTGATGGGGGAACTGTTACCACAGCTGCTTGTTTCTGGCTGCAGGCACCAATAACGGTTGCCGCACAAGCCACGATAATCAGTTTTACTTTCATTGGCTATAGGTTTTTATTGCGGTTTGTTTATCTGTTCCTTTTATGATGTGACGGTCGAAAGTCATTCCGAAGCCCGACCATTTGTATTCCGATACTACATACAGGCTGTCTGTCGTCGATTCCAGTGCCCTTATCTTTCCCTCTGTGAATCTGAAATCCTCCAGTATCCCTCCTAACTTCGACCCCATCCACATCGGACGCGCCTTTTTGTTTATCTGTTTGAAGATGAACACTCTACGCGATTTGTCTTTATAGAACCGTGTGGTCTTTATCACTCCCACCATCGCATCGATACTCCCGTTGCCATCCACATCGCCCGTCTGAAACTGGTATACGGGGTAGGGTAGTCTGAAGTCGTTTATCCAGTAGAGGCTGTCGTTGGCTTTCTTCAGCGTAAAACCATCTTTCTCGCAGACGATTTCCGTCTGGGCCATTAGGGGCATCGTCATAAAGACGGCTGAGAGTAATATGTGACGAGGGAAACCCATCAGCTGTTAGTTCAGTCCATTGGGAATAGTCCGAACAGCTTGGCGTCGATCATGTCCGTCACCTCTTTGAGATGATCAGGATTGTCACCAAACTTACAATTGTCGCCGTCCACGATAATCAGCGGACCTTTATATGTACTGATCCATTCCTCATACCGTTTCTCCAGTCCCTGCAGATAGTCGAGTCGCATTGTCTGTTCATATTCACGTCCGCGTTTCTGTATCTGTGCTACGAGGGTAGGGATGCTCGAGCGGATATAGATCATGAGGTCGGGCAGTTTCACCAGCGACATCATCAGATCGAAGAGGTCAGAATAGTTTTGGAAGTCTCTGTCGCTCATCATCCCCTGTGCATGTAGGTTAGGAGCGAAGATACGTGCATCCTCGAAGATGGTACGGTCCTGGATTATGGTCTCACTCGACTTTGAGATCTCCACCACTTCCTTGAATCGTTTGTTGAGGAAGTATATCTGCAGATTAAACGACCATCTGGGCATGTCGGCATAGAAATCTGCCAGATAGGGGTTGTTGTCTACCGGTTCAAACCTTGGTATCCATCCATAGCGGTGAGCCAGGAGTTTTGTCAGTGTGGTCTTGCCACTTCCGATGTTGCCTGCAATTGCGATATGCATATTCTTTCTGTTTTAATGGTTAGAGAAGAGTCCGAAGAGATTGGCATCGATACGGTCGATGATCTGTGCGAGGTCGTGGGGATTGTTGAGGAAGTCGAGATTGTCTTTCTCAACAGTCATCACCTTACCCTGATACTTGTTGTAGATAAAGTCATCATACCGTTCGTTGAGGTTCTGCAGATAGTCCAGCTGTATGGTCTGCTCGTAGTCTCGTCCGCGTTTCTGGATATTGCTCACCAGATGGGGCACGGAGGCGTGGAGATAAATCATCAGGTCAGGCAGCTTTACTAATGACATCATCTGCTCGAAGAGTTCCATATATGTCTCGTAGTCGCGATCTGAGAGGTTGCCCATAGCCTTGTTGTTCTCCATAAACACATATACTCCTTCGTAGATGGTACGGTCCTGGATTATCGTGTGGTCTGTCTGTGAGATGGCTATCAGGTCGCGGAACCGTTCTTTGAGGAAATACACCTCGAGGTTAAACGACCATCTGTGGATGTCACGATAGTAGTCTTCCAGATAGGGGTTGCCCTCTACGGCCTCAAACCTCGGTTCCCAGCCGTAGTGACGTGCCAGGAGGTTGGTGAGTGTCGACTTTCCGCTTCCTATGTTTCCTGCTATCGCAATGTGCATAATGCTTTCCAGAGAGGATCGTTGGGGACAGGAGCTTCAACTGTTATCTGCTCCTTTGATACAGGATGTATAAACTCCACCCGGCGTGACATCAGTGAGATGCTGCCATCGGGATTGCTTCGAGGGGCTCCGTATTTCAGGTCGCCTTTGATGGGACAGCCCATGGCGGCCAACTGACAGCGTATCTGATGATGACGGCCTGTCATGAGGTTGACCTCCAGCAGGGTGTAGTTGTCTGAGTGGGCGAGGGTACGGTATTTCAGTATGGCCTTCTTGGAGTTAGGCTTCTCCTGACTGTAGGCATAGCTCTTGTTCTGTTTCTCGTTTCTCACAAGCCAGTTCTCAAGAGTTCCTTCGCTTTCCCTTGGGGCGTTTCTTACTATCGCCCAGTACGTCTTATGTACATCACCCTCGGCAAACATCTTGTTGAGTCGGGTGAGAGCCTTCGATGTTCGTGCAAAGACCACGAGTCCGCTAACGGGCCTGTCGAGTCTGTGTACCACACCGAGGAATACGGCTCCGGGTTTCTGGTATTTCTCCTTTATGTAGTCTTTTACGATATCAGAGAGGGGGCGATCGCCAGTCTTGTCTCCCTGCACGATCTCCCCGCTCTGTTTATTTACTATTATAATATGGTTGTCCTCGTAAACGACTTCCATATATTACCTTTTTACCTTTTTACCTTTACATATTCATTCCGCCGTCAACCTGAATCACCTGTCCGCTAACATAGCTTGACATGTCTGATGCCAGGAAGGTAGCCACATTCGCGATATCCTCTACCTGACCGCCGCGACGGAGAGGAATCTTCTGCTTCCACTCGTTGCGCACCTCCTCAGGCAGGGCTGCTGTCATAGCTGTCTCGATGAATCCTGGAGCTATGGCGTTGGCACGGATACCCTTCGGACCCATCTCCTGACCGATACTCTTTGCAAGAGCGATAAGACCGGCCTTAGAAGCGGCGTAGTTTGCCTGTCCTGCGTTACCGTGAACACCTACTACAGAAGCCATGTTGATGATAGAACCACCACGCTGACGCATCATTACAGGTACACAGGCGTGGATGAAGTTGAAGGCCGACTTCAGGTTTACTGCGATAACGGCATCCCACTGCTGCTCTGTCATACGGAGCATCAGACCGTCCTTTGTGATACCGGCATTGTTGACGAGGATATCGATAGCACCGAACTCCTCCTTTACAGCCTTTACCACCTCTTCTGTCTGAGCGAAGTCAGCTGCGTTTGATGCATAGCTCTTTGCCTTTACTCCCAGAGCGGCTATTTCCTTCTCTGTCTCCTCGTTGACCTCGAGGTCTGTGAATGCGATGTTTGCGCCCTCAGCGGCGAACTTCAGTGCGATAGCCTTTCCGATACCGCGTGCAGCACCTGTAATCAGCGCTGTTTTACCTTCTAATAATCCCATAATTTCTTAAATGTTTATCGTTTGATATATTGTATTTCTTATTTTATATTTTTTATTTATTATTTGACTACCGTCTCTGCATCTTTCCCAGCGCACCATACACCACCTTTGCCACCTGAGGCTTGGTGTCTTCCTCCTTCATGCCGTGAGCGATATGTCCGCGTATATACGGCACCTCTAGACCCTTCACACAGTAGTGGGTGATGTCGGCCACAAGGTCGATGTTGTCGATATCAAATTCTCCGTCGGCCTTGCCTTCGGCATAAACCTTACGGAAGAGCTCTATCTCAGCATCGTCGAAGCGTTTGCGCACTTTCTCCACCATCCAGATGTTACGGAAGAACTCTGCACGTAGGTTTCCGTTACGTACTACCGTCTCACGAATCATGCTCAGATGGGTATAGATGAGTTCGATGACCTTGTCCTGAGGCCTGATTCTGCGTGCAGCCACCTCGTCGAGCTTGTCGCTGAGTCGCTCAAGCTCCCCTTCGATAACAGCGTAGTAAATCTCTTCTTTTGATTTAAAATAGGTATAAAGTGTACGGCGACCTTTACCCGATTGCTGGGCGATATCATTCATCGTGGTGTTCTCCAGTCCGTTTTTGGCAAACAACTGGCGTGCCACGTCAACGAGTTTTTGTCTTGTCTTTGATATAGACATCTCTTTTCCTCCTATGCTTTATAATATTGCACACAGTGAATTCAATGTGCAAAATTACACATTTCCCCTGAAATATGCAAGAAAAAAGCCATGAAAAAGTAGAAAAATGATGTTTTTTAAAAATAATCGCATAAATATTTGTGTAATTCAAAAAATCTTAGTACCTTTGCACCCGCTTAAGAAAATTAACATCGCGGAGTGGAGCAGTTGGTAGCTCGCCAGGCTCATAACCTGGAGGTCGCACGTTCGAATCCTGCCTCCGCAACTAAACAAAAAAGAAGCGCGAATCAATTGATTCGCGCTTTCTTTTTATCAGGGATCCTTTATTTCATCTGAGCTAATACTTTCTTGTAGTACCTGTTTGTTGCCCTGATGCTGTACTTGATACCTCCGTTCCA
>Ga0256407_10002420_pt1 | contig 35761 bp, 19 predicted proteins | sample RumenRJG_04DNA_FD_193489 | JGI IMG/M metagenome (GOLD analysis project Ga0256407, IMG submission 193489) | Bovine rumen microbial communities from Lethbridge, Alberta, Canada - RJG_04 | ecosystem: Host-associated > Mammals > Digestive system > Stomach > Rumen | place: Canada: Alberta...
GCTATCGCCTGATGCCTTATCTCTACTCAATGGCTGGTTGGGCACACTTCAACGACTACACCCTGATGCGTGCACTGGTGATGGACTTCAACGGCGACAAGAACGTGGAGAACATCGGCAACCAGTGGATGTTCGGCCCTGCGCTGATGGCTTGTCCTGTAGGCTACTACAAGGCCCGCAACCGCAACGTCTACTTCCCAGAGCAGTGCGGATGGTACAACCTCTATACAGGTGAGCATATCAACGGTGGCCAGAACCTCGTGGTCGACGCGCCTTACGAGTGCATCCCAGTCTTCGTGCGTGAGGGAGCCATCATCCCCTTCGGTCCAGAGATGGAGTGGAGCGACGAGAAGCCCGCAGAACTCATCAACCTCTATGTCTATGCTGGACAGAACGGCCGCTTCCGCCTCTATGAAGATGAGGGTACGAACTATAACTATGAGCGCGGCAAATATGCCACCATCGACATCACCTACGACGATGCCGCCAAGACTGTCAGTTTCGGTGCTCGCAAGGGCAGTTTCAACGGTATGCTGAAGAACCGTCGTTTCAACGTCGTGCTCATCTCTCAGGATGCCCCCAAAGCCCTTAACCTCGACAACCCCGAGGGCACGATGGTACAATATAGCGGCAAGGCCGTCAGCGTGCAACTCTAACCACTCAGTGACGGCATAAGGATGAGACATCAGATAATCCTCGCCCTCACGGCAGTCATAGCCATGACGGGCATGAGTTCACAGGCCAGAGAGAGACAATGCTTCGACCATCATTGGCGGTTTCTGCTAGGCGACTCCGTCCAGATGGCGGATGCAGACTATAACGACTCCTGGTGGCGGCTGCTCGACGTGCCCCATGACTGGGCTATCGAGGGTGACTTCCACGTAGGAAACCCCAGCGGTGCTGGCGGTGGAGCCCTCCCTGGCGGCATTGGTTGGTACCGGAAATCGTTTACTGTTGACAAATCCGCTGTAAACTATTATCTCGAGTTCGACGGTGTCTACATGAATTCCACCGTCTACGTCAATGGCCAGAAGGTGGGCTTCCGTCCCTACGGCTATTCCAGTTTCGAATACGACATCACCCCTTACGTGCACGAAGGCAAGAACGTCGTGGCCGTGCGGGTGGACAACTCAGACCAGCCCAACTCCCGTTGGTACAGCGGCTGCGGCATCTACCGTCATGTATGGCTCACGAAGACGAACGCTATCCACGTGAAGCACTGGGGCACCAAGGTAACCTCTTCCCCTCCTGAGTCAGGAGGGGCCAGGGGTGGTCTGAAGTCGGGAAAATGGCACGTAGACATCGAAGTGGAACTGGAGGCTGTTCAGACCACCCCTTTTATCGGCACCCCTTCAGACTCAAGAGGGAAGAAAGTTATCATCAAGAACTCCCTGATAGCCCCCAATGGTCAGATTGTTGGTCGTTCGAAAGGACTGAAATCGAGTATGACCATTAATAACCCTCTTCTTTGGTCCTGTGAGCAGCCCAACGTCTATACGGTGCTTACAGAGGTGTGGCAAGGTGGCAAACTCGTCGATACCTACGAGACCCCCACAGGTTTCCGCTCTTTCCGTTTCGACCCTCAGACAGGTTTCTGGCTCAATGGCAAGAACTTCAAGATCAACGGTGTCTGCGAGCACCACGACTTCGGCTGTCTGGGATCGGCCCTCAACGAAGACGCCCTGCACCGCAAACTCTCCAGACTGAAGGCCATGGGCGTGAACAGCATCCGCAGTTCGCATAATCCTCCCGCTCCTGAACTGTTGAACATGTGCGACACCATGGGACTCATCGTGATGGACGAGTCGTTCGACATGTGGCGACGCAAGAAGACACAGAACGACTATGCCCGTTTCTTCGAGGAGTGGCACGAGCGCGACCTCACAGATCTGGTGTTGCGCGACCGCAACCACCCCTGTATCCTCATGTGGAGCATTGGCAACGAGGTTCTCGAACAGTGGTCTTCTGCTGATGCCGACGAACTGACGCTCGAGCAGGCGAACCTCATCCTCAATGCCGGCCACGACGCCTCGACACTCGCCAAGGACGGTGAGGCACTGAGTCCGAACGCCCTGCTCACCATCCATCTGGCAAACATCGTCAAGCGCCATGATCCCGCAGGGCGCCCCGTCCTCGCTGGCTGTAACGAGCCAGACCCAGGCAACCACCTGTTCAAGAGCGGCGCTATCGACATCATCGGCTTCAACTATCACCACCAGTGGGTGAAGGATGTGCCACAGAAATTCCCTGGCAAGCCCTTTATCTTCTCAGAGAGTGTGTCGGCCCTACAGACGCGAGGCTACTATAAGATGCCCTCCGACTCCATCACCTGGGCTCCCAAGGAGTGGTGGCTACCCTATACCGACCCGTCCTTTATGTGTTCAGCCTACGACAATATGCACGCCTCCTGGAGTTCCACCCACGAAGAGACGTGGGACGTGGTGAAGCATACCCCCTTCGTGGGCGGACAGTACATCTGGACAGGCTTCGACTACATTGGCGAGCCCACACCCTACGGCTTCCCAGCCCGCAGTTCCTATTTCGGCGTCATCGACCTCGCAGGCTTCCCCAAGGACTCCTACTATATGTATCAGAGTGAGTGGACCCAGAAACCTGTGCTCCACCTCTTCCCCCACTGGAACTGGGTTCCTGGCGACGAGATAGACATGTGGTGCTACTATAACAATGCCGATGAGGTGGAACTCTTCGTCAACGGCGAGTCAAAGGGTGTGCGCCGCAAGACGGGCGAAAAGACCGAAGGCCGCTATGCCCTGCCTAACGGGACCGTACCACTGAACACAGAGTATCATGTAGGCTGGCGTGTCATCTTCGATCCCGGAGAGGTGAAGGTTGTGGCCCGCAAGGACGGCAAGGTCGTGGGCGAACAGGTCATCAAGACCGCAGGTGCGCCAGCGAAGATCCGACTCTCGAAGGACTATCAGGGCAAGAACACCACCTTCATTACCGCCGAGGTGGTCGATAAGGATGGTAACCTCTGTCCCTGGGCTGAAGACCAGATTGTCTTTATCAGCGAGGGAACGGGCCATATCATCGGCACCGACAACGGCTGTCAGACCTCGATGGAGAATTTCAAGTCGCCCCAGCGCAAGGCCTTCTTCGGCAAGTGTATGGTGGTTGTCACAGGCAAAGGCTCCATCACCGCCAAGTCACCCACACTCCTACCCGATGTGATTGAGTTCTAATCAACAATAATCCCCGCCAAGAAATCCTGGCGGGGATTATTGTATCCGTAAATAGACTATTCCTGTATCAAAGGAACGCGTATCGGCAAATGAAGAGTACAGCCAACAGGATGGTGGCCCAATTCATGTTGTTACGCGCATCCTTGTCTTTCAACGTACCAGACAGCAGGTGAATCAGTACATACGAAATCACACCCATCAGAATACCGTCTGAGATGCTGTAGGTCAGCGGCATCATCACGATACAGACGAAGCAGGGGATGCCCGTCACGTAGTCGGAGAAATCCACCTTACGTATATCGTGCATCATCATCACGCCTACCAGTATCAGAGCCGCTGCAGTGGCCTGTCCCGGAATAGCCAGGAACAGCGGGGCGAAGAGCAGCGCTACGGCAAAGCACATGGCTGTCGTAAAACTGGTGAGTCCGCTACGACCACCCGCATTCACGCCCGAAGCACTCTCCACATAGGTGGTAACGGTCGATGTGCCAAGTATGGCACCCACAGTAGTTCCGATGGCATCAGCCATGAACGCCTGGTTGAGGTTCTTCACGTTGCCATCATCATCCACCATGCCCGCACGGTTCGACACACCAATCAGTGTGCCTATGGTGTCGAACATATCAATAAACAGGAAAGTGAGAACCACTACCACCATGTCGACTGTCAATATGTTATGCCACTCGAACTGCCAGCAAATGGGTGCTATCGACGGTGGAGCAGAGAGAATGCCAGAATAGTTGGTGACACCTAGCGGAATACCCACGATGGTGGTAATCAGGATGCCGAGGAGCAGCGCACCAGTAATCCCTCTGACGAGCAGCGCTGCGGTGAGCAGAATGCCGAAAATGCCCAATAGCACGGCTGAGTCGTGCATGTTGCCGAGTGTGAGGAAGGTCGATTCCGACGACACGACAATGCCCGCACTCTTCAGGCCGACGAAAGCAATGAACAGTCCGATACCTGGACTTATAGCCCGTCGCAACACCAGCGGAATGGCATTCACGATATGCTGGCGCAGACCCGTGACGGTGAGCAGGATGAAGATCAAGCCCTCTATCAGAACTGCCGTCAGCGCAAACTGCCAACTGTATCCCATGGTCAGCACCACGGTGTAGGCGAAGAATGCATTGAGTCCCATGCCAGGAGCCAGGGCAAACGGCAATTTGGCATAGAGCGCCATCACCAGTGTACTCACAATGGCAGAGATACAACTTGTAGTAAACACGGCTCCCGCATCCATGCCCGTAGATGATAGGATACTGGGGTTCACGGCCAGAATGTAGGCCATCGTCAGAAATGTGGTAATGCCACCGATTACCTCCTTGCGCAAGGTCATCGTAGCAGGATCGAATCCCAAAAGTTTTTGTATCATAATTATAACCATTTTGATTTGGCAAAGGTACGAATAAATATACAAATATCCAAATAAATTGGTTATTTTATTTGTTGTTATCTTCTCCAGCCACCACCGCGGTTGTTGTCGCGACTGCCCCATTTCTTGTCGTAGCGACCCTCAGTATCGATCTTGCCGCCGAATATGTTGAGGCGGTAGCGCACGTGGAGCATGGCATAGGAGTTGACGCTGTTGTACTGGGTATCGCTACGGCCTGTGGCATTCACCCAGCGCTCATAGTTGGACTGCTGACCCAGCAGATCGTAGAAGTTGAGGGCGACGATGAGCGACTTGTTCTTAAGAAAGGGTTTGGAGATCTGCCCGTTCCAGAGCAGTTCGTTGGTATTCATCGAGGCGTCGTTGTAGCCTCGGCGGCTGCGCTCATGGAGATTCATGCTGACCTCGAAATCGAGTGGCAGACGCACTAGGAACTGTCCGCCATAGTTCAACTGCCAGGTGTCGAGGTCGGCGTTGGGTTGCAGTTCGTTGCGGGAGTGCTGGTAGTTCACGTTGCCGTCGAGGGTGATTTCCAGCCAATCATTGCGATAGCCGAAAGTGAGGCGTTCGTTGAGGTTGGTGGTGCGGGTGGTGTTCTTCGCAGCGTCAGCCTTATCCTGAGCCACGTAACTCACAAAGTTATTGTAGCGGATGCGGGTGTCTGATCCGATGTTCCAGTGGGCGGTGGAGTCAAGAGCGGTGTTGAAAGTGAAGCCGCCGTTGATATTCCAGTTGCCGTTGATGTTCTCTGGCTCCGAGATGCTACCGCCAGTTTCGGGGTTGTACCGCACAAGATTAGAGATGGAGTTGCGGATGTGTCGGTAGTTGGCATAGGCAACAATCGAACGCTTGTAACGTACGATGTAGTTGTTGTAGTACACGTTGAGCGAGTTGGTGAACTGAGGTTTCAGTCCCGGATTTCCCTTGGTGATATAGAGTGGGTTCGAATCGTCGGTGATGGCGAGCAGTTGTGTCATCTCGGGCTGACGTGTATCGCCTCGGTATCTGACCCACAGGTTGCTCTGGTCGCTGAACTTATAGTGGAAATTGAGTGTCGGGGTGAAATTGGTGACGTTGCGAACGGTGTCCACATAGACACCCCTATAATCCTGTACGAAGTCAGAGTGCTGCGGCTGTACAAGGAAGCCGATGTTGTAGTCGTACTTCTCCTCGCGGTGGCGCAGTGTGAGGCGCAGGTTGTGGGTATAGTTTTTGTACTCGGAGAAACGGCTCAGGTTCCTGTCGAGGTCTTCGGGGGATTGCAGATTCCCTCCGACGGATGCGGCCCAAGGCTCCCAGTCGCGATACTCTGGCTCAATGCCGGCGAAAGGGTCTTGAGGCAGATGGCTGAAGTCGTAGGTCTTGCGGTCGCTCTTGTTCTGCGAGTAGCGCAGTTCGTAATTGAACTGCAGGTGGGCACCCTTCCAAAGGGGTTCGCTATAGGTGGTGCTGACCACGTAGCCACTATTGTCAGAGGGTGTGGTATTGTAGCGGGCGGTGTAGTAGGTAGAGTCCTGTCCCGCCTGATTCTTCACACGGAAGAGGTGTACCTCGTTGTCGGAGACGTTCTCGCTCTGGTTGTCACCGATACTTCCCTCTAAGCGCAGCACGATGTTTCGCCCCCTCGGGTTCAGACGGCGGTAGAGTTGGAGCATGGTCCAGGCGTTCTTGTTAAGGCCATAACTCATGTTGGCCTGCAGGTTGTGGTTGATCGTGTGATTGAGGATTGAGGAGTGCGGAGTGAGATGTGAGATTTCATCTAAGGGATTGGCGGCATATTTGAAGGGGTCGTCGTCGAAGGTGGCAGAGAGGGAGGCCGTGGTAGCATCGTCAGTGCCATAGGTGCCGTTGGCACGGAGGAGGATGTTCGTCAGCGTGTCGGGCTTCCATTCCAGACGGAGGTTCCCGCGCCAGTTGTTGCTGCGGGTGAAGTTGGAGTTGCGGCTGTTGGAGAAGGTGCGTGAGGTCTCGCTGTAGAAGTTCTCGCTGGCATTCTCTGTCTGATTGTCGCCGTCGCGATGGTTCCAGCGCAGGCTGAAGTCGAGTTTCAACTTCTTGTTGTCATCATAGTTCAGATTGGTGCCGAGCATCTTGCGGGCATTGAGTCCGCGGCGATTCCACCAACCTGCGTTCTCCTCTTTGTTGTTGAAGTTGCCGAGAAGCACGATACGGGTCTTATCTGTAAAACTGCTGGCCATGCCACGTGAGGCATAACGGTGTTTGGTGCCGCCACCAAGGTCGAGGTTGGCCATATAGCCGCGGTTCATGCCTTTCTTGATACTAAAGTCGAGCACGGTCTCCTTCTCTCCGTCTTCAATGCCTGTGATACGGGCCTGGTCGCTCTGCTGGTCGTAGAACTTCAGGTTCTGGATGATGCTCACAGGTATGTTCTTCAAGGCAGTCTCCACGTCGCCGAGCATGAATTCCTTGCCGTCAAGCAGGATTTTCTTCACCTCCTTGCCATTGATGGTGATGTTTCCGTCCTCGTCGACCTCTGCGCCTGGTATGCGCTTGATGAGTTCTTCGATGGCCGAGCCCTCAGGAGTGCGGAAGGCCTCGGGGTTGTACATGATAGTATCTTTGCGGACGATGACTTGTGCAGCGCGTCCTGTGATAACGGTCTCTTTCAACATGGTGCTCTCCGTCTCCATGAGGAGGTCGCCGAGGTCCAGATGCTCATTGCGCCGTAGGGTTAGTTCGCGCTCCATGGTCTGGTAGCCGATGGTGGAGATGCGGAGCCTGTAGGTGCCTGCCGACGGAGCCTCAACGTAGAAATTGCCTTTCTCATTGGTCACCGTTCCACCAGCAAAGGTACTGTCGGAGGCTGTGAACAGTTGTATTGTAGCCTGTACCATAGGCTCTTTCAAATCGGCGTCGAGCAGTTGTCCCCGGATGCTCAGCCTGCGGCCTTCTTCGGGTTCGGATTGCGCGTATGAGGTGACAATGGCCAGAAAGGTCACGATGATTACTGAAATGTATCGCTTGAGATATCTGTTTACTGTCATAAATCTATTCTAGTTATATATGAGGTAGTTTTTTAAGGGTGCAAAGGTATACAGAAAAACGGAGAAGCCTATACGGTTTTGCGCCTTTAACCAAAATTAACCGCAACAAATATGTATGAGATTAAAATAAATGTAGTACCTTTGCAGGCAGAACTTAAAACCAAACGAGAAGATGAAAAAGTTTTTATGTGCAGTCTGTGTTATTTGTGGCTCATTGAGCGCTGCGGCACAGATTCAGACGAACGCAGGTATCCAGTATCTGCAGTGTATGCAAAAGGACATGTCGACGGACTTCAGTGACCTGTCGAACACGTATTTCCTGGCAGATTCTCTGGTGAGTTTCGATGCTGCGAAGGGCGAGGGACAGGTGCAGTGGAAACGCTATAGGATGAGTCCCCGTCAGGCATTCAACCTTAATGGCTACTGGCCCGTGAGGATGCAGATGCTGGACTTCCCTGATGCCGCATACGAGAACGATCCTGCGTTGAAAATCAAGATTGAGTGGGTGAGTCCCAGGACAGCGAGAGTCAGAATGCTCACGACGCCAATAGAGCCGAAATCTACGGATTTGGACGATCCAATGTTCTGCGACGCCTTTAAGGCGCTTCTTTCCCCTCCTGAGTCAGGAGGGGTTAGGGGTGGTCTGAACAAGGGGATATCTGGCGTTTCTTCAGACCACCCCGCCCATACGGGCACCCCTCCTAACTCAGGAGGGGAATGGCTGCGCACAGAAACGAATCAGGCAATCTCTTATAGCAGTGCCTATGGACAGATAGAAATCCAGAAGTATCCCTTCCGCTTGGTGGTGAAGGACGCAAAGGGGAAGATCCTGACGCAGACGCGCCATATCATCGACAACGACTCGTCGCAGATCAAACTGCTGCCCTTCTCGTTCATCAAGCGGGGCTCGGACAATTCCCGCAGCATCAACCCCGTGTTTACGCTGGCTCCTGGTGAAAGAATCTACGGCTGCGGAGAATCCTTTACCTCTTTAAATAAAGTAGGTCAGAAGGTCCACCTCAGCGTGACAGACCCCCAGGGTCCGGAGAGCGACGGACAGTATAAGCCTGTGCCGTTCTTCTTCTCGAACCGTGGCTATGGCATCTTTATGCACACCTCGGCTCCTGTCACCTGCGACTTCGGAGCCTCGTATATCGGCGCAGACCGTCTGTTCATGGCTGACGAGCAGATGGATTTCTTCATCTTCTTCGGAGAGCCGAAGGACATTCTCAACGAATATACCAATATCACTGGCAAGAGTCCGATGCTGCCTCTCTGGAGTTTCGGCACGTGGATGAGCCGTATCACCTATTTCTCACAAGAGGAGGGTCTGGAGATTGCCAGGCAATTAAGGGCACACAAGATTCCTTCAGACGTGATTCACTTTGATACAGGCTGGTTCGGCGTGGACTGGCAGTGCGACTACCAGTTTGCCAAGGACCGTTTCAAGGATCCTGTCGGTATGCTGAAACAACTCTCAAAGGACGGTTTCCACACCTGCCTGTGGCAGTTGCCGTACTTCACCCCGAAGAACCGTTTCTTCCCCGAGATTATCGAGAAGGGTCTGCATGTAGTGAACGCCACGGGAGGCATGCCTTATGAGGATGCCGTGCTCGACTTCTCGAACCCCGAGACCGTCAATTGGTATCAGGAGAAGATTACTGGTCTGCTGAAGCAGGGTGTCTCGACCATCAAGTGCGACTTCGGCGAGGCAGCACCTTATAACGGTTTCTACCACAGTGGCAAGGGTGGGCTCTATGAGCACAATCTCTATCCGCTGCGCTATAACAAAGCCCTCTGGGAGGCTGTGGAACGGCAATATCCTGGCGAGGGAATCATCTGGGCGCGCTCGGCCTGGGCTGGCTCGCAGCGCTACGCCCTGCACTGGGGTGGCGACGCTGCCACGAACAATATCGGTATGCTGGGCGACCTGCGTGGCGGTTTGAGTTTCGGACTCAGCGGCTTCTCGTTCTGGAGCCACGATATGGGTGGTTTCGTGACGGCCTCGCCAGAGGATATCTACCGTCGTTGGCTACCCTTCGGCTTCCTGAGCAGTCATACGAGAGCCCATGGTGCACCTCCCACAGAGCCCTGGCTCATCTCAGAGTCGTTCACGGAGGCTTTCCGTGACTGTGCAGAGATGAAGTACAGACTGATGCCTTACGTTTATGCCCAGGCCAAGGACTGTTCGGAGCGTGGTCTGCCCATGGTGCGGGCGCTGCTCGTGGAGTTCCCTGACGATCCGGGTGCCTGGCTTGTGGAGGATGAGTATATGTTCGGCTCTCAGATGCTCGTGGCACCCCTGATGGAGTCTGGAAACAGCCGCACGGTGTATCTCCCGAAGGGCAAGTGGATTGACTATCAGAATGGGAAGGTCTACGACGGTGGCTATCAGACCATCGAGGCTGGCAAGATTCCTGCCATTATCCTCGTTCGTGACGGTTCGCTGATTGCCCATGCACCCCTCGCACAGCGCACGGACCAGATCGACTGGAGTGCTGTCGAGATGAAGGCTTACAAGGTTGATGCCCCAAAGTGCAGGGGTCTGCTCTTCAAGCCTGGTGACGAGAAGATTCAAGAGATCGAGTTTTAATGATCAAGAATTAGAGAATTTGAGAATTATTATCAATTGATGTTTGAATTATTAAGAATTAGAGATATCGTTTGCTCTGCAAACTGTAGGATCGTTTGGCGGAGCCAACAATTCTCAAATTCCAATGAATTCTTATTCCCGTAGAAAGTTCTCTAATTCTCTAATTCTTGATAATAATTAATCTAACTAAATATTATTGCAATGATTTACAACGAGATTGGAAAGACAGGGATGCGGGTATCGAACCTCTCCTTTGGCGCTTCGTCATTAGGAGGGGTGTTCCACAGCATTCGTGAGGAGGAAGGCATCCGTGCCGTGCATACGGCTGTTGACAATGGTATCAACTTCATCGACGTGTCGCCCTATTATGGACATACGAAAGCGGAGACGGTGCTGGGAAAGGCTCTCCAGGAGATTCCCCGCGACAAGTATTACCTCTCCACGAAAGTGGGCCGCTATGGCAAGGACGGCGTGAACCTCTGGGACTATAGCGCCAAACGGACACGGGAGAGTGTCTATGAAAGTATGGAGCGCCTGCATGTGGACTATATCGACCTAATCAATGTCCACGACATTGAATTCCAGTCGCGGATGGAAGGTGGGCTTCAGAAGGTGGTCGACGAGACGCTACCCGTGCTCGTGCAACTGAAACGGGAGGGTGTCGTACGCCATGTGGGTATCACAGACCTTCAGCCCGAGAACCTCAAGTGGGTCATTGAACACTGTGACGACGGTGTGGTGGAGAGCGTGCTCTGCTTCTGCCACTATTGTCTGAACGACACGCTGCTGGCCGACTATCTGGGCTTCTTCGAGATGCATGGTGTAGGTGTGGTCAATGCCTCGCCGCTGTCGATGGGACTTCTCTCCCAGCGTGGCGCCCCAGCCTGGCATCCGGCCTCGAAGGACCTGAAGGATGCTTGTCACCAGGCGGCTGTCTATTGCCAGGAGAGAGGCTACGAGATTGAAAAACTGGCCATGCAGTTCTCTACGAGCATGAACCCCCGCATTGCCACCACCCTCTTCAGCAGTGCCAATCCCGCTAACGTCCTGAAGAATATCGCTTACGTGAACGATTCCCTCGACGAGTCGCTTGTCGATGAGGTACAGAAAATCATTGGCGACCAGATGTTCGTCCGCTGGAAGAATACGTAATTAGAAGTAAAACAAAAAGGTTTATTTTTGAACACGAATTGCCACAAATTAAACACGAATTATTCATGAATTGATCAATTGATGGATAATTAATGGACAATTAATGGTAATTCGTGTTGAAAGAAAAAAAGAAAGAATGAAAAAATACTTGGTCCCGTTTATCCTGGTAACGTTCTGCTTTGCCCTGTGGGGCTTTGCCAACGACGTGACGAACCCGATGGTGAAAGCCTTCTCGAAGATCTTCCGTATGAGTGTCACTGACGGTTCCCTCGTACAGGTGGCCTTCTACGGCGGCTATTTCGCAATGGCCTTCCCTGCCGCCCTGTTCATCCGTAAGTACAGTTACAAGGCAGGTGTGCTCATGGGCCTCGGCCTCTATGCCACAGGCGCCCTACTGTTCTTCCCCTCGAAGGCCATTGGCGTCTATGGCTGTTTCCTCATTGCCTATTTCATCATGACCTGTGGCTTGTCGTTCCTCGAGACCTCTTGCAACCCCTATATCCTCTCGATGGGCGAGCCCGAGACGGCCACACGGCGACTGAACCTCGCACAGTGTTTCAACCCCTGTGGCTCAATCATCGGCATGTTCGTGGCAATGAACTACATCCAGGCGAAACTCAACCCCCTGAGCAGCGACGAACGCGCCTTGTTGAGTGACGCCGACTTCGAGGCGGTGAAGAATGCCGACCTCGACGTGCTCATCTCCCCCTATCTCGCCATTGGTGCCGTAATCGTGGTGATGTTCCTCATCATCCTCTTCACGAAGATGCCGAAGAACGCAGACCAGAGCCACGACATCCACCTCATGAATACCCTGCGCCGACTGGTCACCCTGAAGCGTTATCGTGAGGGGGTGGTGGCACAGTTCTTCTATGTGGGAGCGCAGATCATGTGCTGGACCTTTATTATACAATATGGTACGCGCGTATTCATGGCCGAGGGTATGGAGGAACAGGCTGCGGAGGTGTTGTCACAGCGTTTCAACATCTATGCTATGCTGTTCTTCATCTGTTCACGCTTCATCGCCACGTGGCTGATGCGCTGGATCTCGCCAGCCCGTCTGCTGACCATCTTCGGTATCCTGGCGATGGTGTTCACCACAGGCGTCATCCTGTCGCACGACCGCACGGGTGTCTACTGCCTCGTCTGTGTCAGTGGGTGTATGTCGCTGATGTTCCCCACCATCTACGGCATTGCCCTTGATGGTTTGGGCGACGATGCGAAATTCGGTGCTGCAGGACTGATCATGGCCATCTTAGGCGGTTCCGTTCTGCCTCCGTTACAGGCAATGTTCATCGACGCTGGTATGACGAACTTCTCGTTCATCCTGCCCTTCGTGTGCTTCCTCGTAGTCACCGTTTATGGCTACCGGGTCGCCAGAGCCTAATTGTATTGTTTACAGTTTACGGTTTACAGTTTACAGATGATTACTTCTATAGGCAGATTCTGGGGAAATTTCTAAAGTAGAAGCCGGGCTTGCCAACTAATCAACTGTAAACTGTAAACCGTAAACTGTAAACTATAAAAAAACTACTCTCCCAGTTTCTTTCCTGACATCAGGAGTTCCACCAGCGGACGATCCTTATAGGTGTGGCGCTGTTGGTCCCAGAAGCCGAAGTCGGCGTCGTAACACCAGGTGGTCCAGGCGATGTTGAACTCGTCGAACACCGTCAGCATATCACGATACCAGTTGTAGGCCAGTTCGCGGTCTACGGGCTCATAGACACCCCACTCGCCGCAGAACAGTTGCAGGTCGTATTTCTTCGCAGCCTCAATGGCATCCTTGAACTGCTCACGGATGGTGTTGATGTCCCACACCTGCTCCGTATAGGGCTTCAGTTCAGCCTTGATGGCCTCTGGCGCTGCGTCGTAATCCTCCTTCGACACGAGCACACCGGGATAGTGCACCTTACCCTTGTAGGCAGCACACAGTGGCGACCACCAGGCACCGTAGTGCGTCAGGAGCATCGGGTTGTAATAGTGGAACGAGAGGATGATGTTCTTGTCGCCCTCGGGCACTTTCAGATAATTCATCGTCTCGTGACCCTGCCAGCGGTTCGAACCAATGACGAGCGTACGCTGGGGCTCCAGTTGGCGCAGGGCCTTGTGTACCTTCGCCACCAACTGATTCCACTGCTCGTGCTCATCTGCCACGGGCTCGTTCATAAACTCATAGGCCACCCAGTCTGTGCTGCGGTCCTTCAGGAACTTGGAGAGTTGGCGCCAGAGGTTCAACAGTCCCTCTTGCGATTTCTCTGATGTGAAAAGCGTGTTGGCAGACTGGCCAGCCTCGTTGACGGCGTTGAAATAGTGCGAACGGATGATGTGCAGGTCGACAATGGCACGCAGGTTGTGCTTACGGCTCCAGTCGAGAGCATTGTTCAGCAGTCCCCAGGCCTCAGGCAACTGGTTGCCCTGCTCATCCCAGAACTGCACCTCGTCGATGGGAATGCGCACGAAGTCGAAGCCCAACTCCTCCAGACGCTCGAAGTCGTCCTCCTGGATATGAAGCCTGCGGGCCTCACCACGCTGCTCCGACTGCGAGAGCCAGTGGCTGATGTTGGTACCGCGCTTGATGCGGAAGTTATTCACTTTGCCATTCTGAGCCAAAGCGGGCAATGATACGAAAATGGCCACAACAACGGCCACGATAGACATGAACTTTTTCATCTTTGATGGGTTTAATTAGTTATAAGTTGGTGCAAAGATACCACTTTTTATACAAAAGAACAAAAGAAACCTCCAAAAAACTAAATTATTATGCTCCGATATCTAAAAATTTTGTTACCTTTGTGCCCAAAACAACCAAAGCGACAACAATTGTATGAATACAAACAGACTTGCCATCGTGCTTTCAGCACTGCTCGTGTTTTCTTCCCTTCCTGTCAAAGCCACCAAGGTTTTAGGACTCCGCGTCGTCGACAAACAATATCTCATGGTACACTTCCGCGACGGCGAGGTACACTACCGTGACAGCGGCACTGGCCCCAGCGCCTATCTCGGTCATTCCTTCTCCGAGGGCGACGACACGCTGGTGGTCTTTGGTGAACGCCTGAAGACGGCGGAGGCACAGAAGGCTGCACTCTGGCAGATCAGTTCCGCTGACGACAAGACCTTCGCGACGACCCAGCCCCTGAACGTCTGGCGGAAGTCGAAGCCGATGAATACCGACCATACCCTCACCAGCGAATGCGACCACTGGCTCTTCCTGCAGTTGCCGCAGGCCATGCGACAGGGATGTACCTATACCGTGACTATCCCGCAGGGCATCGGAGCCGATCAGGAGACGCTCAGCATCCGCTATGATATCTGGAACACCCAGTCTGAGGCTGTCCACGTGAACATCATCGGCTACACGCCCACAGAACAGAGCCACGCGGCAGACCTCTACCAGTGGCTGGGAGACGGCGGACAGCGCGACTACTCGTCGTGGCAGGGGCGTAAGGTGTACCTCTATAATGTGAACACGAAGAAGAAGAAAAATGCAGGCGTGGTGAAGTTCTGGAAGCACGCTGCTGATGCCGATCAGGAGGCAGGCAAGAAGAACCTCGTGGGTACGGATGTGTGGAACATCGATTTCCAAGGCACCACCTCAGGGCGCTATCGTCTCGTGGTCGAGGATGTAGGCTGCTCGATGGACTTCGACATTGCCGCCGACGTCTACTACCAGCCCTTCCGCTATTCCGTGCGCGGCTACTACTACATGCGTCTTGGCGAGCCCAAGGACCCGGAACATGTGTGGCCCGTACCCCGTCAGCCGCAGTTCATCCCAGAGACCGACCCCAAGGGCTTCACTGTCTATAAGACCGACTTCCACCCCTTCATGCAGGAGTGGCGCGACCTGCATACCGACGTGTGGGACGAGCCCCACTTCAAACCCGTGATGGCTTCCCGCTTCTGGCAGCACCGTCTGCCTGGCAACCCCGTGAACACCGAGGTGAAGGGTGGTCACTCCGATGCCTTCGACTGGGACCGTCATCTCGCCCACGTCAGCAATATCTACGACATGCTGCTGCCCTATATCCTCTCCGGAGGCAGGCTCAGCGACGACAACCTTGGCATCCGTGAGAGTGGCAACGGCATCCCCGACATCATCGACGAGGCCCGCAACGAGGTGGACTTCTTCCTCTCCATCCGCGACGGTGAGGGCTACTCGCAGGGAGTCACCAACCCCGACCTCAACTGGACGGTGATGTATCAGGCGGGTTGTACCACAATGGCAGCCTGGGCCAATGCCGCCAACTGCGCCATCACCGCAGAAGCCTTCAGACTCATGCAGAACAGCAAGTGGAAGATCGACAGCGCCGCCGACTCGCTGAAGCGCTACTATACTGCCGAGGCCATCAAGGCCTTCCGCTATGCCGAGAAGCAGGAGTGGACCCAACTCGACGACCTGCAGGATATCGGCTCCATGCAGATGCGAGGCCGCGACTTCCGTCAGATGGCAGCCGCCTTCCTCTATAACCTCACGGGCGACACCCAGTGGGAGAAGATCTTCGCTGAGGAGAGCCTGATCAAGGATGCCCAGTCGCCCATCTTCAGAAAGCGCGACCATGGCTTCTTCGGCGTGGGCGTTATGCACGCAGAGAACCAGAACATCGTGCCTGCCTGTCAGATTTGGGCAGCAGCGGCTTATCTCACCTGCCCACAGCCCCGCCACTATGCCGATCTCTATGCCAACCTCAAGTCGAGCGTCAACGCCCAGGCAGAGGCATACAACATCTCTAACATGGACAAGCGCCCCTCGCGCCGCAGTGCCAACGACAGCCGCTGGCAGGTGTCGCAGAACCTCCAACTCGTGATGCTGGCTCACTATATCGCTGACAAGAACCGTAAGAGGCAGTTGGAGCACGTGATGCTCACCGAGGCCAGTTGGAGCCTGGGACGTAATCCCGGCAATATCGTCGAGATGACGGGTCTGGGCGAGCGTCACATCACAGACTGCTATACCACGGGCCGTAACGACGGAGCCCCCGAGTCTCATCCCGGACAGACACCCTTCAACGGTACCGAGACCTGGTCGCCGGGGCATAATGGCGGTGATGCGCGCGTCTTCCTGAAGTACTGCTACCCCGAGTGGAAGGTCGAGAACGGTGTCCAGTCGACCACCTGGCCCCGTCAGGAGTCCTTCTTCAACCAGCGCTACTTCTGGGTCAACGGTGAGTTCACCCCCCGTGAGACCATGCGCGGCAAGATGGCCCTTCTCGGCTATCTCTACGCCATCCGATAAAGAATCAAGAAATATATGGTCAAAAAACTCACAGAGGTCGACCCTCTGTGAGTTAATTTTTGGGGTCTCTACTTGACGAGTATCTTCTTTACCGTACCATTCTGGCGGATAATATTGAGACCCTTTTGAGGGGCGCTGATACCACGGCCGTCAGTAATCTCCGTAACGGCACTGCCGAGTGTCACCTTCTTGATGTTGCAACAATAGAACAGATCCTTGTCTCCGCTGGTGATCTCGATGGGTCTGCCGATATACACCTCTTCGAGGCCTTCCTTGGCACTGACATTCAGCGCCACGAGGGCAAATACGAATAATAAAATACTTTTTCTCATAATTATATTATTTTGATTAAATAGATTCTTAGGCGGTTGTCACTATTGTAGTTTTTATGCCTTTGCATTCAGATTACTGAATTCTCTGCAAAGATACAAAATTATTATCAATTCTCCAAATATTTTCCCCCTAAGATGCACATAATTGATCCAAACTAATCTTAACTCATCTTATCTTCCAAATCCAAGTACACTTCCCTCCAACCGCCACCTTTTCAACTGCCACTTTTTGCCCTGTTAGTAATGCCTGTTTACTCAGTTAGTAATGCCACTTTACTTCGTTAGTAATGCCACTTTACTTCGTTAGTAATGCCACTTTACTTCGTTAGTAATGCCACTTTACTCAGTTAGTAATGCCTCCTAACCTTATAAAGGATAGGACTTTATCTATATAACTCCCTATCCTTTATTCCTATTCCAGGCATACTTTACTCACTAAACTGGCATACTTTACTCCGAGGATTGAGGTAACTTCTTCCCCTCCTAAGTTAGGAGGGGAGCCCGTCAGGGCGGGGTGGTCTGAAGAGGCACCATACATTCCCTTGTTCAGACCACCCCTACCCCTCCTAACTCAGGAGGGGAAGAAGATACTTTAAGCGCAGACCATTCAACAGGCCATTCTGCATAGTCCGAAGACACATTCACAGACCATCAAAGGGCACGCCCTGGTGTCAACGAAACCAGGAAGGCTGTCAACTTGTTCAGTAAAATGACTGTCAACCACATCAGGAAATAAGCAAAAAACTGTCAACCGAAATTAGGAAAAGACACAACGCGGTGTCATGAGTGTCATGAGTGTCAAGTGTCATTAAGCGTTTTTGATTTCCCAAAATTACTCATAATATAATATATAAATATATTTATATATTATATTATGAATTAAATATGCCCTTTTAAAATCCTTAATGACACTTATGACACTTGACACTCATGACACCGCGTTGTGTAAAAGGATGTGCTTTTTTCATGTCCGAAATGTATATCTGAAGCCGCAGAAAGGAAACTCGATTTTCTACCGAATTCTTTTGGTTATTTCGATTTTATTTTGTAACTTTGTACCCGAAAAGAAATCGATAATAGTAATCCATAAATTACGATGAAGACAAACAAACAACCCCGCTGGCGCCGCGTTATTGGTGCAACGCTTTTCCTGTTCTACTGTTCACTGATGGCTGCCTATGCTCAGACCCAGCAGCCCTCACAGCAGGAGATTGCCAGCCCTGACGGGAAGATGATTGTGACGGTGACGGTCTCCGACGGCTGTCCGAAGTATGAGGTAAAACTCAACGGTGAGGTATTCATCCAGCCCTCCCCCCTGGGACTGAAGATGAACTTTGACGACCTGACCCAGGGCCTGACGCTGAAGTCGTGCGACGTGAGCAAGTTTGAGGACGAGTATTGCCTGAAGACCACGAAGCAGAGCCATGTGAAGGTGGTGGCAACAGAGGGAGTCTGCCGTTTCGAGAAAGACGGTCGCGAGGCGCTCGATGTTATCTTCCGCGTGACCAGCCGCGACGTGGCCTATCGCTATAAAATGTATCCGAAGCGCGTGCGCGGCGGTGAGACCATGTCGGGTGTCGTGGAGAGTGAGGCCAGCGGCTATGTGCTGCCAGAGGGCACGACCACCTTCCTCTGCCCGCAGATGAAGCCCATGACGGGCTTTGCCCGGACGGCCCCGAGTTACGAGACGGGCTACACCCCCGACGATGCGATGGGCAAGAACGGCTGGGGCTTCGGCTATACCTTCCCCTGTCTGTTCAAGACGCCCAAGGGCTGGGTGCTGATTTCAGAGACGGGCACAGATGGAAGTTACGTTGGCTGTCGTCTGGTAAATGATAAGGACAATCACTACCGTATCGGTTTCCCGTTGGCAGAGGAGATGAACGGCACGGGCTCCACTACGCCTCTGGTGGCGCTGCCTGCCGAGACACCGTGGCGCACGATCACCATTGGCACGACCCTGACACCCATCGTGGAGACCACCGTTGCCACCGACCTGGTGAAGCCGAAGTACAAGGCCTCGAAGGACTACACCTACGGCAAGGGCTCGTGGTCGTGGATCATCGGCATGGACCCCAGTTGCAACTTCGACGAGCAGAAGCGCTATATCGACTTCTCGGCCGCCATGGGCTACCGCTCGGTGCTCGTGGATGCCCTCTGGGACACGCAAATCGGCTACGAGAAGATGGAGGAACTGGCACGGTATGGCAAGGAGAAAGGCGTGGGACTGTTCCTGTGGTATAACTCCAACGGTATGTGGAACGACGCTCCTCAGGGTCCTCGCGGGAAGATGGACAAGGCGGGTCCCCGTCGTCAGGAGATGGCCTGGATGCAGAAGAACGGCATCCTGGGCATCAAGGTAGACTTCTTCGGTGGCGACAAGCAGCAGATGATGCAACTCTATGAGGACATCCTCACAGACGCCAACGACTTCGGCATCCAGGTGATCTTCCATGGCTGTACGCTGCCTCGCGGCTGGGAGCGGATGTATCCCAACTTCGTGGCTGCCGAGGCCGTGCTGGCATCAGAGAACCTGCACTTCGGACAGGGTGCCTGCGACGCCGAGGCCTTCAACGCCTGTATCCATCCTTTCATCAGGAATACCGTGGGCTCGATGGACTTCGGCGGTTCTGCCCTCAACAAGCGATACAGTGCAGACAACCAGCACGGCACCGTCCGCAAGACCAGCGATGTGTTTGCCATGGCGACGGCCGTGCTCTTCCAGAGCAGCGTACAGCACTTCGCCCTCGCACCCAACAATCTCTATGACGCTCCCGCATGGGCCATACAGTTCATGAAGGATGTGCCTACACTCTGGGACGAGACCCGCTTCATCGACGGCTATCCAGGCAAGTATGTCATCCTCGCCCGTCGCAGTGGTGATAAGTGGTACATTGCCGGTGTCACCTCAGACAAAACCCCGTTGAAGGAGAAGATTTTGTCGAGGAAAGCCTCAGAACATTTCTCATTCCTCTTTCCTCCTTCCTCTTTCCTCGAATACTCCGACTCGGATGCGATTGTGATGGTGGCAGATGCCCAAGAGCCGCTGCTCCGTACCCATGTGGAGACGGGCGATGTGGAAGGCGTGCTCGAAGGTGGACTGGCCGTCTATAAGGCCATCCCGTATGCCGCGCCTCCCGTAGGGAACCTGCGCTGGCGTGCCCCACAGCCAGCCAAGGCGTGGGAAGGTGTGCGGAAGTGCGACACGTTCGGTCCTCTGCCCCCACAGCCCACACGTCCCGGACGGACGGCTGACATGATGAGCGAAGACTGCCTCTACCTCGGAATCGCCACACCTGCCAAGTCGGCCAATGAGAAGTTGCCCGTGATGGTATGGATTCACGGTGGCGGTTTCCAGACCGAGTGGTATGGTGGTGACCTGTGGAAACTGCTGGCCCAGCGCGGTGTGGTCATCGTCAGCGTGGAGTATCGCACAGGCGCTCTCGGCTTCTTGGCCCATCCGGAACTCTCGAAGGAAGACCCTGACGGGCACTCGGGCAACTATGGCCTGCTGGATCAGATATGTGCCCTGCAGTGGGTACAGCGGAACATTGCCCACTTCGGAGGCGATCCTTCAAAGGTCACCATCTTCGGCGAGTCGGCAGGTGCCATCAGTTGCAGCATGCTGTGTGCTTCGCCTCTGGCCAAGGGACTGTTCCATGGCTGTATCAGTCAGAGCGGTGGCTCGTTTGCACCATGGAGTGACAATCCCCGCAGTCTGGGCCTGGACGCCTCGCAGAAGGGCGCAGAAAAGCAGGGACTCGCCTTCCAGCAGCATCTGAAGAAAAAGAATCTGAAACAACTGCGCCAGATGGATGCTATGTCACTCTGCGACGGCAATGTGGGCTTCGGTGGTTTCTGGCCCTGCGTCGACGGCTATGTAATCTGTGACGACCAGTACCGTCTCTATGAGCGTGGCGAATATAATGATGTGCCTGTGATTGTGATGACCAACAGCGACGAGGGTGCCCTCTTTACGCCCCCCACCGTCAAGGCAGAGGACTACCGGCAGAGCGCCACCCGCATGTTTGGCGACTTTGCCGACGAGGCTCTGAAGGTCTATCCCTGTCGTACCGACGAAGAGGCCTGGCACGCCAATGGCGACACCTTCCGCGACCTCGGTTTTGCCTGGCCATCCTATGCTTGGGTGAACCTGCAGTCAAAGACCGGCAAGAGTCCTGCCTACGCCGCCTATCTTGCCCAGCCTTCGACGATGAGTTTCTCACAGAATCCGCTCCGTCGCAGTGTCGCCCATGCCGACGATATCATGTATCTGAACGGACAGTTCCTGATGCAGGCAGACCAGTATCCTGCTGAGGCAGCCGTCTCTGAGATGATCCAGCAGTACTGGGTGAACTTTGCCAAGACGGGCAACCCCAATGGCGCAGGTCTCCCCTACTGGCCCTCGTTCGATGAGACAAAGCCCACGACCATGCAGTTCTCCAACGGAGCCTCGCTCATCATGCGGCCAAACCGTGAGCAGATCGACTTCATCGACCGCTTCATGAAGGCAAAGCGGGAGAAAACGGAAGGGGGTAGAAATTAGAGGTGAGAGGTAAGAGGTAGCCGGATGATGAAACGGCTACCTTTTTCGTAGGTGGTGTCGTGAATGAGATCACCACCCAACAAGCGGCAATAGTGGCGACAGAGATACAGTCCGAGGCCGAGGCCTTCGGAGAAAGGCGAGTGTTTGAAGAAGTGGTTGAAGATCTGCTGCCGTTCCTCCTCAGGGATGCCGGGACCTTCGTCCTCGATGGCGAAGTTGACGGTGGCGGCAGGTGCCTCGTAGACCATGAGCCTCACCGGTCCGTCGGGGGCGAACTTCTTCGCGTTGTAGAGCAGTTCGTGTATAAAATAATATAGTTGTCTCTCGCTCGTTCGCATTTGTATGTCGTCGTCGAGGGAAGTCTCAAAGATGACGGTGCCGTCTTCGAATGGATTATAATGTTGCAGGGCGTCGATGGCTTTGCGAGCCACGGCGTTGCAACTCACAAGGTCGTGATACTCCAGTTTCTGTCCTGTCTTGAGCCATGTGGCATCATAGAGCATATACGCCATCCGCCGCAGGATGTAGGCGTTTTTCTGCATGAGAGTCATGATGTGTGCTTTCTCCCGCACCGTCAGGTCGGAGTCGTCCTTGAGCACCACGTTGAGGAAGCCTTGGATGATGTTCAGCGGCGTGCGTATCTGGTGCGAAACGTCCTGCAGGAAAGCAATCTTCTCGTGGCGGGCCTCCTGTGCCAGATTGTTCAGACGCTGCAGTTCCCGGTTGCGCTCCTCCGCCCGTTCTTTGGCCTGTTGCAATTGTCCGATCTGTTCTGCCAGCGACTCCTGCATGGTGGAGAAACTGTTCTGCAACTGTCCCACGAGGTCTGTCCGCCGGGTGCGGGCCATGGGTTCACCGAAATGGCCGGAGGCGATGTACTGTGACTGGCTGACGAGTTGGTTCAGCGGTGAGACGAAACGGGTGATGCTGCGCATGAAGAAGATGAGCAGCAGGATGAGTCCAATGGTCAGCACGGTGAAGATGATGTATCCCAGCCGTTTGTAACTGCCCAGGATGTCGCGCTCGGGACAGATGAGGGAGATTTGCCATCCCGTCTGATGCAGGATCTTCTGGAACACGTAGCAGGGTTCGCCGCTGATGTCAGGCAGACGGTCGTCACGTCCCAATATAGTACAGTAGGAGTGGGGGTAGGGTTTATTCTCGTCGATGGTTTTCGAGAGCCACGTCTGCGAGAGGTCGGTGGAGATGACGCCGATGAAACGACCCGTCTTGTCGGTGAGGGGGAGGCAGTAGGAGACTATCATGTCGTCGTTGGAGAGCGTGCCGGCGTTGTAATCGTTGTAAGGGTCAATCCAGCAGGGTCTTTGCTGTTCCTTGGGCGTGCGATACCACACCTTTGAGTAGTAGTCGTAGTCGCCCTCACGCTGGGTGATGATGCTGTCGCCCTTTCTGACGGTGTAGGCAGAGAAGCGTCCTATGGAGGGCGGGAAGAAGTCGGGCTCCATGGTGACGGAACAGCCGTCGATGTTGTTGCTCAGCGTGACGATGCGCCGGGTGAAGACCAGCAGACTGTCGGGCGACGGCGACTGGCTGACGATCCACTTCAGGTTCTCCGTGACGGCTTCGATCTCACTCAGGTAACAACTCACGCGCAGCGTCGCCTTGTCGAGTGCTTTTTCGGCTCGCTCCAGGGCTTCATGCTTCACGAGCTGACGGGAACGGATATAGAGCAGTCCAACCGAAGAGACGAAGAGCAGGGCGATGAAGGCGGTGATGGTGAAGCCGAGTTTCAACGAGAGGGAGTGGCGGTGGAATCCGAACATGTTCATGCCTTACCTCCTTCCTTCTGCGACACCTCCAGCAGCTGGTAGAGCAATTCTGTGACGACGTCAGTCTCGGTGTGTATCTTGTCCACCATATCCTCTGCCTCCTGCTGAGTCATCTGGCGGTAATTCTTGCGCACGTCGCCGACAACCTTTTCGATGTTGACGACGGGGTGCAGCATCCGGTCGGAGAGATTGACCACGAATTCGTCCATGGCCCGCTCTGCCGCCTGGGCCTGACTAGATGCCTCCTGCAGCGCGGCGTTGCTGTCTTCCAGGCGGGCGTTCACCTGCCGGATTTCATCGATGCGGCTGGCGATGGACTGCTGCATGGACTTGAAACTGTTCTGCAGCGAGCCGATCTCATCCTCGCGCCGTATTTCGGGCACATGGTCATCGTAGTGGCCTTCAGAGAGCCTGCGGGCTGTCCGGGCCAGGAGTTCGAGGGGACGCACGTTACGGCTGATATAGAAGATGCAGAACAAGAGCAGCAGAATCAGTCCGACTATGGCAATAACAAGCACGGCCCGCAGCAGTCTGGTGGTGCCGCCCATGATCTCGCTCTCGGGACAGGCGATCGTGGCAATCCATCCCTTTTGGCGGAAGGGCTTATAGAAGACATAATACGACTGGCCGTCGATGTCGACCTCCTTGTAGCCGCTCTCACGTGCAATCATCGATTCGACCAGCAGTTCCATCTTTGTGTTGCGTTTGGCTCCGTTGATGAGTTCGAACACGCTGTGGTTGACCTTGGTCGTGTCGGGATGGATGATATATCTGCCCTTACGGCCGATGATCGCACAGTAGGAGTTGGGGAAGGGCTTCGAGTCTTTGACAATCCCCGAGAACCATTTGAGCGAGATGTCCAGTCCGAGCACGCCTACCGCGTTTCGCCTGGCATCGCGGATGAGCAGGCTGAAGGTGGTGGGCTTCACATCGTATTCGCCTTGTTCGTATGGTCTCACCCAACTGTCCTCATGGTCTTCCATGGGGTGAGTATACCAGTTCTGCTCAAGATAGGATTTGTCGTCGTAGTGGTCGCTCTCGAAGACTCTCGAGTGTCGTGCTGCCTTCTCGTTGCTGGTGTCTTCCCGATAGGTGTAGATGATGAACTCCCGATGGAAGAAGGCGGTGTCCATGGCGATGGCACAGCCGATGAGCATGGGGTTGTCCTCGATCATCTTGCGGCAGTCGTGGCTCAGGGCTTGGGGATCGTCGAGGTGTCGCTCCATGTTCCAGCGCATCATGCGACCCGCCACCTCCACCTTGACGAGCACATTGTCGATGGCGAGCACCGTACGGTCGAGTGTCAGCATGGCCTTCGCAACCGCCTCCTCCTTCACTGCCTGATGGGAGAAGTGATACATGACCGTCAGCGCTGCCACCAGCAGTACGGCCACAAATGTGACGACCCATAGGCTGAGGCGGACAGACATCCTGTCGCGTAGTATTTTTAATAGGTTAGGCATTCTCTTGTCTTATTTTACCTGTGGCAGTTCGATGACCATCCGGCATCCCTCTGTGTAGTTCTCGTCGATGAAGACGCTGCCTCCGAGGTTCTGGATATGGCGCTTGGTCAGAGCGAGTCCGAGGCCGAGCCCCTCAGAGAGGTCGTTGCCCTTGGCGAACATCTCAAACATACGGTCGCTCTCCTCCTTGGGGATACCGGGGCCTTCGTCTTGTACGATGAAACGGATCTTTGACAGGTACTCCGTCACCCTAAGCCATGCATAGCCGCCCGTGGAGTAGTTGACAGCATTATAGAGCAGTTCGCGGATGCTGAGCAACAGGTAATGGTGGTTGGAGAGGATGGTGAAGTCGTCAGGCAGGTCGATGTTCAGCCTGTAATCAAAGTCGGGGAAGTTCTCACGGGCCTTGTCGATACTTTCCTGGGCTATCTCCACACAGTTCACCTCCTCGTTCTTGCTGGCATAGAGTTCTTCGGTGGTTCCCCTTGCGGAACAGTCGGACAGCATCAGCAGCATACGGTTCAGCAGAATGGAGTTGTGGCGCATCATGTCGGTGATACTCTTCGCTTCCTCGTCAGGCATGAGACTCTTATTCTCCCTGAGCACCTGAGCAAAGCCCATGATGATGTTTAGGGGCGTGCGGATCTGGTGCGACACATTCTGGATGAACAGCGTCTTCTGCAGGCTCGAAGCCTTGGCCAGTTTACTGGTATGCACCAGTTCCTCGTTGCGGCGTAAAGCCTCCTCGTTCATCTGCCGGATATCGTTCACGTGCTTGTTGAGCGAATCTTGCATCGTGGCAAAACTGTTCTGCAGACGAGCCACGACGTCACGGTGCTCGTTGCGGGGAATCTGTTCGTCATAGTGGCCTGCGGCAATGCGCTGGAGGTTCCTCGTCAGTTGGTGGAGTGGATGGATGGCATGTGTCACGGTGACGCTACTGAACAGCAGGACCAGCAGAAGACCAATGACAATGAGGGGGGCGATGATATAGTTCAGACGATTGTAGTCCCTGAGGATGCTCCTTTCGGGACAGACGAGTGCGAGGCTCCACTTGGTGCCAGGGACAGCCTGATAACTGACGAGGCACTGCTCGCCGTTGATTCTGACACTCATGTTGCCAGTCTTCCCCGTCGTCATCTCATGCCCCAAGGCGAAGATGTCGGCATTCTCCTGAGGGGTGATGTCGCTGAAGATGGTCTTGGTGAAGAGTTGCGCCGTATCAGGATGCAGGAAATAGCGGCCGTCGTCGTCTGTCATCATGAAGTAGGAGCCGTCGTAGGGGGTCTCCTTGGTGATGTCTCTTGAGAGCCGCAGCAATGAGAGGTCGGTGGAGATGACGCCCACGAACTGCCTCATCAGGACTCCGTCTGCGCGACGGGTCTCCGTATAGAGGGGTTTGCTATACGATGCGAGCATACCGTCGAGGGTGAGAGCGAGCGAGTCACTCTCGTCGAAATAGACCACCCAGCAGGGCTTGCCTTGCAGATGGGGCGTCTTGTACCATACCTTCTCGAAATACTCGTAGGGTTCTTCGACAACCGTGGTGACGCTGTCCCCCTCTCTGACGGTGTAGGCAGAGAAGTGCCTGCCGTATTTGGGGAACGTATTCGGCTCCGTACTGATGGAACAACCGTCGATATGTCCGTTGAGGATGACGATATTGCGCGAGTAGGCGAGAAGAGAATCCGGGTTGAGGTTTTCTGTCACCTCCCAGTCGTTGACGTCAGTGGCCGTCTCCACAATCTCCATAAAGCGTGTGAAGTGCTGCATTGTGGTGTTCACAACGCTGGCGGCGTGCATGGTCGCCTCTTTCTTCACCTTATCCCTCGACTGACTGAACAGAATCCCAATCGACAGGAGGAAGATGGGGATGGCCATGAGCAGGATGCCCAGACTGAGTTTCCAGGATAGGGATTGAACGATATGTCGATAAACGCTAGACATTCTCCATGATTTTCTCAGACTCAGAGATGAGTTGGTTCAGCAGAGCCGTCACCGCCTCTCCCCGTGATTGTATACTCTCCACCAACCTGTTGATCTCCTCTTCTGTCAGCCCGCTGGCATTGTCGCTGAGAGTCATCACACTCTGACGGATGACACTCACGGGCACGATCATCTGGTCTGACATGTTATAGAGGAAGTTGGTTTTCATGCGTTCTGCCGCCTGGGCCTGTTCATAGGTGGCCTGCAGTTCCTCGCCTCGCTGCTTGAGGGTCGCCGTCAACTGCTCCATCTCACCCATACGGGTGGCCAGCGACTGCTGCATCTCACAGAAGTGGTTCTGCAGACGTCCCACCTCGTCCTGTCTGCGGCTGTTCTGGAGGGGTTCCTGGTAATCTCCCTCAGCAATGCGTCTGGCAGACTTCTCCAGTTTCCTCAGCGGCATCAGTTGGAGATGGATGAAGAGGCGGCACGACAAGAGCAGGAGCAACAGTCCTGCGACGGCGATGATGAGCGCATGATAGAGCAGACGGTTGTAGTCGCCGAAGATATCATCCTCGGGATAGATAACGCCGGCACTCCACCCGAGGTCCGACATAGCACGCCCTATCACCTCGTTAGGTTTAAAGGGCTTGAAGAACACGTAGTACGCCTCGCCGTCCAGTCTGACTCTCTTGTAGCCCGTCTCTCCGCTCAGCATCGACCGTGCGGCTTCACCCATCGAGGGGTCGCCGTCTTTGACGAAATCGAGGACATTATGGTTCAGGGCCGTGGTGTCAGGATGTACGACGATTGTACCGTCTGGTTTCAGAAGCATACAGAAGGAGTTGGGCGACGGCTTGGCCCTGAGCAGAATCCTCGACACCAGCGCCAGCGACACGTCGACATCCATCACTCCCACTGTCCGTGGTCCTTCGAAGATGGGCAGACGGAAGGTGGTGATGGTGTTGGCCTTTGTCTTATCAGGGTTGATCCATCCCATGAAGACAGAGTCTGTAGCACTGGTATCGGATGCCCAGGTGATGGTGCAGTCGGTGATGTAGGGGCTGGTCTCCACGAGTTTACGAGCATAAAGCGTCACCTTCTCGGGCTGGCGGGTATGGCTGAGCATCTTCCAATAGATATTGCCAGACGACTGCTCCACGTCGAGCAGGATATTGTCGATATGCTGCATCGTGGCCTCCAGGGTCTGCCCGGCATTCTGAAGGGCTTCTTCCTTGACTGCCTTACGCGAAAAAATGAAGATAATCAGCAAGGCTATCACCAGCAACGTTGCCAGCGCCACAATGACCGTCAGACTGAGCCTGAAGGACAATTTCTTGCTGATTAGTTTAGGTCGTCTAGCCATATTTGGTGCAAATATACGAAATTATTTTGAATACAATGTCACATATTCGGAAAAATTTCACGAAACGTGTATCATATACAATCTTTTTTCGTATATTTGCACCCGATAAATCATTACTCAAACAAAAAATGGACCTATTTCCTATCATAGATGCTCATAGCCATCTGTGGCTTCGGCAGGACACCCAATGGGACGGGAAACCCATCCGTACCCTTCGGAACGGGCGTTCTCTCTTCTTGGGCGAAGAGGTGCAGATGGTGCCGCCATTCATTATCGACGGACGTAACACGGCCGAGGTGTTTCTCTCTAACATGGACTATGCCCAGGTGTCGGCAGCCGTCGTCGTACAGGAGTTTATCGATGGCCTGCAGAACGACTACCTCGCCGAGGTTACGGAGAAGTATCCTGACCGCTTCTTCGTCTTCGGAATGGCCGACTATCTGAAAGACGGCTTCTTGGAGCAGGCCCAGTCGTTGTTGGATCAGGGGTTCCGTGGTCTCGCCATCCCTGGCCACAGACTCTTGGGACGTTCGTTCACAGGCGCAGAGATGCTGCGCATGTTCCGTCTGATGGAGTCGTGTGGGGCCTTGCTCTCCATCACTCTTGCAGACGGCGACCGCCAGGTGGAGGAACTGGAGGAAGTCATCACCCAGTGCCCCCGGCTGAAGATAGCCATAGGCCACTTGGGCATGGCCAATCCCCCGCAGACGCCCTGCTGGGAGAACGACAGTTGGCGACGGCAGATCCTGCTGGCCCGCCACGAGAACGTCTACATCGAGACAGGAGGCATCACATGGCTCTACAATGCCGAGTTCTACCCCTACCCTTCTGCCGTCCGCGCCATCTGCGAGGCAGCGGCACTCGTGGGTATGGGCAAACTGATGTGGGGAAGCGACTATCCTCGCACCATCACCGCCATCACCTACCGTATGTCGTACGACTTCCTCTTGAAGTCCGATACCCTCTCCGAGCAGGAGAAGCGTCTGCTATTAGGCCAGAACGCCCAGCGCTTCTATGGTTTCGAACATCTGGAGCCACTGCCCTATATTAAAAATATGAGTGAATAAATACATAAAAAGAAATGAAAGCAATTCAGATTTGTGAGCCGTCGGTGATGAAGGTCATCGACCTGGCAGAGCCCCAGGCGGGCGATGATGAGGTGCTCCTGCAGATGGAGTATGTGGGTTTTTGTGGTAGCGACCTGAGCACCTTCCGTGGTGGCAACCCCATGGTGCGAATGCCAGTGGTACCAGGCCATGAGGTAGGCGCCAGAATCGTGAGCATAGGCAAGAACGTTCCTGAGGGCTTGAAGCCTGGTATGACTGTGACCGTCAACCCCTACACGAACTGTGGCAAGTGCGCCTCCTGCCGTAACGGGCGTGTGAATGCCTGTCAGCACAATGAGACCCTTGGCGTACAGCGCTGGGGGGCCATGTGCGAATATATCGCCCTGCCTTGGGAGAAGGTGATTCCCGCAGGACTACTCACACCCCGTACCTGTGCCCTCATCGAACCTATGAGTGTGGGGTTCCACGCTGTCAGCCGTGCCATGGTTACGGATATCGACGTCGTCCTCGTCATTGGCTGTGGCATGGTGGGCATGGGTGCCGTCGTACGCTGCGCCCAGCGTGGTGCCACTGTCGTGGCGGCTGATATAGACGACGACAAACTCGCCATTGCACAAGAGATGGGCGCCAGTTACACGATCAACACCAAGACTGAAGATGTGCATGCCCGTCTGTTGGAGATAACGTCCGGCTTCGGCCCAGACGTGGTTATCGAGGCCGTGGGCAGTTCTGCGACCTATCAGATGGCCGTCGACGAGGTGGCCTTCACGGGCCGTGTCATCTGCATTGGCTATGCGAAGACGGAGGTGTCATTCCAGACCAAGTATTTCGTGCAGAAGGAACTCGACATCCGCGGTTCGCGCAATGCCCAGCCTTCCGACTTCCGTGCCGTCATCCACTACCTGGAGCGTGGCAGGTGTCCCGTCGACCGTCTCATCACCCGCGAGGTCAGCCCTGAAGAGGCGCCTGCCACGATGCAATGGTGGCATGAGAACCCTGGCAAGGTGTTCCGCATCTTAGTCAAATTCAAATAAGAATTCCCTCATTCTCACATTATGGATAAAAACATCATGAGCATAACTAAATTTCTGAGAATCTCCGTATTCTCTTTCCTCTTTCCGCTGGCAGCACTGGCACAGCAGGATGTGAAGGTCGAGTTCTTCACCCCCAGCATCGTACATGTGGTAAAAGGCCAGCCCACGAAGACGCTCGTCATCACCGCCCAGCCCGGGCAGGTAGAGGTCGACCAGCAAGGACCGTTCTGGAAGAGCAGTGAACTCATCGTCAGACAGGACGCCCAAGGTCGCCTGACCTTCCTGACTGCCAAGGGCAAGGTCCTGCTCCGTGAGAAAGACTGCGACGTGGCGAAGGCGCGACAGACCTTCCTGCTCGATAAGGACGAAGCCATCTACGGACTGGGCACCATCCAGAACGGCAAGATGAACCGTCGTGGCGAGCACAAGCGCATGGAGCAGTCCAACCTGGAGGACTTCCAGAATGTGCTCCAGTCTGTCAAGGGCTGGGGACTCTACTGGGAGAACTATTCACCCACGCAGTTTGACGACGACGCCAATGGTATGACCTTCGACTCCGAGGTGGGCGAAGGGGTCGACTACTACTTCATGTATGGCGGCTCTGCTGATGGTGTCATTGCCCAGATGCGCCATCTCTCTGGCGACGTGCCCATGTTCCCACTCTGGACTTACGGATTCTGGCAGTCGAAAGAGCGCTACAAGACCGCCGCAGAGACGGAGAGCATCGTCGACCAGTACCGTGCCCTGCAGGTGCCCCTCGACGGCATCATCCAGGACTGGCAGTACTGGGGCTCGAACTACCTGTGGAACGCCATGGACTTCCTCTCCGAGGACTTCGCCACAGGTCCGCAGATGATCAAGAATGTCCACGCCAAGCATGCTCATTTCATGATTTCCATCTGGGCCAGTTTCGGGCCGCAGACACAGCAGTTCCTCGAACTCAACGATAAAGGCCTGCTGTTGCCTATTGAAACGTGGCCGCAGAGCGGACTCTCCCACATCTGGCCACCGCGTATGGACTACCCCTCGGGCGTGAAGGTCTACGACGCCTTCAGTCCTGTCGCCCGTGACATCTACTGGAAGCATCTGAAACGCCTCTACGACTATGGCACTGATGCCTGGTGGATGGACTCCACAGACCCAGACTTCTTCAACCCCCGCGAGTCCGACTACGCTCACCCTGTCACTGGCGGCACCTGGCGACAACTGCGCAACGCCTTCCCCCTGGAGACCGTCCGCGGCGTCTATCAGGCACAACGGGATTTAGGTAATCATAATTCTCAATCCTCAACTCTCAATCCTCAATTAGAAAAACGCGTCTTCATCATGACACGAAGCAGTTTCGCAGGCCAACAGCACTACGGCTCCAACATGTGGAGTGGCGACGTGAACTCCTCGTGGGATATGCTCCGCAAGCAGGTGCCTGCAGGACTGAGTTTCTCGCTCACAGGCAATCCGAACTTCAACACAGATATCGGCGGCTTCTTCTGCAATGCCTACAACACCCGTGGCCCCGGCTCTGCCCCTCGTAACCCGCAGTTCCAGGAACTCTACGTGCGCTGGATGCAGTACGGCCTGTTCTGCCCCGTCTTCCGCAGCCACGGTGCCGATGCTCCCCGTGAGATCTGGCAGTTCGGCAAGAAAGGAGAACCCGTCTACGATGCGATTGAAAAGATGATCCGTCTGCGCTATCGCCTGATACCTTATTTATATAGTATAGCCTGGCAGGTGACCTCCAACAATGAGAGTTATCTGCGTCCGCTGTTCAGCGACTTTGCCGCAGACCGAAAGGTCTGGGACATCGCCGATGAGTTTATGTTCGGCCGCAGCATCCTCGCAACCCCCATCCTCGACCCTCAATACACGGAAGAGAAGATCGTCCGCACCAATGCTATGACAGGATGGGATCGTAAAAACGAGGAAGGAGGACAGAGGAACAAGGAAGAAGGAATGATTGATTGGTCTGCCAGTAAGACGGCCATGAAATATCTGCCCAAGGGTGCCACATGGTATGACTTCTGGACGAACAAGACCTATAAGGGCGGACAGGCCATCACGCTTCAGACCTCTCTCGATAGGGTTCCGATGTTTGTCCGTGCGGGGAGCATCCTGCCCCTCGGCCCCGAGATGCAGTATGTGGGCGAGAAGACTTGGGACAACCTCGAAATCCGCGTCTATCCTGGTGCCGACGGGTCGTTCACGCTCTATGAAGACGAAGGCGACGGCTACAACTACGAAAAGGGCTATTATGCCACCATCACCTTCCACTGGAACGATAAAGCCCGCCAACTCACCATCGGCACTCGCCAAGGAGGCTATCAGGGCATGATACTAGACCGGAAGTTCATCATCGTACTCCCTGACGGCACTTCGCGCACTGTCACCCATGATGGCAACGAACAGACCATCCGCCTGTAAATTCCCAGATTCTATAAATTCATGATACAAAAACTTATCACTATGAACAAAAGATTAACTTTGAGGATTCTGGTCTTCTCTCTCCTCTTTCCACTCTCCTCATTCCTGTCGCCTGCTTTCGCTGACGACTACGAGACCATCAACACCCCGCCCATCCAGAACCCCATGCTCTGGGCTGACGTTCCTGATCCTGACGTGATCCGCGTGGGCGACACCTTCTATCTCGTCTCCACCACCATGCACCTCATGCCTGGCGCACCAGTCATGGCCTCGAAAGACCTGAAGAACTGGGAAACCATTGGTTATATCTTCAACCGCCTCACCGACTCTCCGAAGTACGACCTGCAGCAAGGCACTGCCTATGGTCGCGGTCAGTGGGCCACCTCGCTGAAGTATCATAACGGCCGCTTCTATGCCCTCCTGGCTCCCAACGAACAGGGTAAGATGGGCGACACCTACATCTTCTCTGCTGAGAAGGCCGAGGGGCCTTGGGAACTCGTATCCCGTATGCGACACTTCCACGACTGTTCGCTTTTCTTTGATGACGACGGCCGTGTCTACGTCATCTACGGCACAGGCGAACTGATGGAACTCAAACCCGACCTCAGCGACGTCATTGAGGGTACTTATATGAAAATCTTCCAGCGCGAGGAAGATGAGAAGGGCCTGCTTGAAGGCAGTCGTGTGATCAAGCACAACGGCAAGTACTATCTCCTGATGATCTCCCATACTTATGCCCCAGGGCGTCACCGTCGTGAAGTGTGCTACCGCGCTGACGATATCCACGGCCCCTACGAGAAGCAGGTCATCCTCGAGAGCGAGTTCGGCGGCTTCAGTTACGAGGCACAAGGCACCATCGTCGACAGTCCCTCGGGCGACTGGTACGGCATCATCTTCCAGGACCGTGGCGGCGTGGGCCGTGTGCTCACCGTCATGCCCTGCCGCTGGATTAACGGCTGGCCTATGCTGGGCGACGAGAACGGCAAGGTACCAGACACCGTGCGCCCCTTCGTCAGCGGACAGCCTGAGACTGCCATTGTGAAGAGTGACGACTTCTCAGAGCCCGAACTGGGTCTCCACTGGCAGTGGAACCACAACCCCGTCGACGCCGCCTGGAGTCTCACGGAGCGTCCGGGCTTCCTCCGTCTGAAGACCAACCGCGTCGTCAACACCCTCTACCTCGCACCTAACACACTTACCCAACGCATGGAGGGTCCACAGTGCAGTGGCAGCATTGCCATCGACTGTGCTAAGATGAAGGACGGCGACTGTGCCGGACTGGCTGCCTTCAACAGCGACACGGGTGCCCTCGTCATCAAGAAGAAAGGCAAACGACTCTTCCTCCAAATGGTCGAGATGACCTGCCAACTCTCCGACCGCGACAAGGAAGTGACCAGTTTCGAGGAAAAGGTGATCACCGAGATACCTCTCACCTCTCAACTCTCAACTCTAAAATCTAAAATCTACCTCCGCATAGATGCCGACTTCCGCCCAGGACAGGGCACAAACCGCCGTATGGGTGGTGCCGACTGCGCCAACTTCTCCTACAGCACCGATGGTGAGCAATGGACGAAGATCGGCTCCGAGAACTACCGTCTCAGTTTCGACTGGCGCCGCTTCTTCATGGGCACCAAGTTCGGTATCTTCTGCTACGCGACGAAGAAGACTGGCGGATATGTCGATGTCGATGAGTTCTGCTATATCCGAGCCCCACGATAAACGAACAGTTTACACGAGTTTTAACCAGAAAAAGCCCCTTATAAGGCCTATTCTGGTTAAACTTTCATAAAAGATGGCGATTTTTGCCCGCAAAACGTGCAACTTACAAAAGTATTTTGTACTTTTGCGGACTTTTTCAGAGTAACAGTATATTTATGAGGCAATTAAAGATTCAAAAGAGCATTACCAACCGATCGAGTGAAGCACTGGATAAGTACCTCGTGGAGATCGGTCGTCAGCCCCTCGTGACCATCGAGGAGGAAATCGAGTTGGCCCAGGCCATCCGCAAGGGAGGCCCCGAGGGCGAGAAGGCAAAAGAGCGTCTCGTCACCGCCAACCTCCGATTCGTCGTCTCCGTGGCCAAGCAGTACCAGCATCAGGGCCTGACGCTTACCGACCTCATCGACGAGGGCAACATCGGACTGGTAAAGGCTGCTGAGAAATTTGACGAAACGCGCGGATTCAAGTTCATCTCCTATGCCGTATGGTGGATTCGCCAGAGCATCCTCCAGGCCATCGCCGAGCAGAGCCGCATTGTGCGCCTGCCGCTGAACCAGAGCGGAGCCCTGAGCAAGATTAATCAGGAGATCAACCGTTTCGAGCAGATCCATCAGCGTCGCCCTTCCGTGACGGAACTGGCGGAACTCACTCAAATTGATGAGGCAAAGATCGAACAGACGGCCAAGGCCGACAGCCACCACATGAGTATCGACGCCCCCTTCGGCGAGGACGACGACAACTCGATGGCAGACCTGCTGAGTTCTGGCGACGACAGCCGTACCGACAAGCAGGTAGACTACGAGTCGCTGACCAGCGACCTGGAGAATGTCCTTCGCAGCGTGCTCAAGGACCGAGAACTGAAGATTGTGCGTGAGTGCTTCGGCATCGGCTGCCAGGAGCGCGGACTTGAGGAGATCGGCGCCGAGATGGGGCTTACCCGTGAGCGTGTGCGTCAGATCCGTGAGAAGAGCATCACCAAACTCCACGACAGCGGCCACGCCCGCATCCTGATGAAATACTTAGGATAAACATCATGAGGCTTGATGCGCAGCCCCGCCAACCATTGAGTGAATGGTTTGCGGGGCTGTTAATTAGTTAATGGATAAATAGGTTAAAAAGCGAGGCAGGCACGGACTCGGCAGCCGTAGTCCTTACGGACGACAAAGAAGGAGGCATTGCCATTGAAGAGTTCCACGTAGTTGGCGTAGCCTCCATCATGCTCCGACGACCAGTAGTAGTTGTGCACCAATTTACTTCCTTTGCCACCAGCAGCGCCCTCATCCTTTTCCTGTACAAGTAAGTGGAGGTGGTTGCTCATTAAACAATACGCATATATAAGGCATGACGGTTGGATTCGTAGGCCGCTTTCGTCAGTCCGCTCCACCAAACCACGCAAACAGAGGATCATCTTGCGATAGTCATCCTCATCTTCGAAAATGTCCTGACGGTTGATTCCCCGGAGCATCACGTGATAGATACCCGTCCCACTTTTCTCTCTGCTGTGTCTTGGCATATTATTCGATA
>Ga0256407_10002421_pt1 | contig 35758 bp, 32 predicted proteins | sample RumenRJG_04DNA_FD_193489 | JGI IMG/M metagenome (GOLD analysis project Ga0256407, IMG submission 193489) | Bovine rumen microbial communities from Lethbridge, Alberta, Canada - RJG_04 | ecosystem: Host-associated > Mammals > Digestive system > Stomach > Rumen | place: Canada: Alberta...
GTCATTGCTGGCATCGGAAGTTCCAAGGAAACTGATGGCGATTGCAGGACAGCAACAACGGCAGGCCGCATGAAAAACGAAGCAATATGCCTAAAGGTATTTTACACACAATTTCGGACTTGACTAGAAACGCCCTCAAAATGTGAGATTTTTACACCCGGAAGTCACTTTTTACACAACCAGACGGAATTTCTAAACAACCAGCCGGAATTTCTACACAATCGGCCATTAATAAGATAAAATATCATTACATATAGAAGAAACGAAAGCAAATAATACTGAAATGAAGAAACGAATAATAATAACAATCACAACATGTCTCATGATGGCGCTCCTGACTTTATCGTTTTCAGGATGCAAAGATAATGTAAGTGAAATTGAAGAAACTACGAGTGAAACGATGCCGGACCAGGTCATAGTCATTGATAAGACTGCTTCTGAGCAGCTCGGTGACTTTGCGGCTGCAATGTGCTGGCCTTACGGGGAATCGGACAAAGGCAGATACGATGGCGGCGCCATGAACGATGAGTACCGCAGACTGTATGATGAACTGAGACCTCAGGATGATTCTGAGATCAGCGGAACGCAGTGGAACGCCGGAGCGTCCTGCGACCTGTTCGTGGCAACCGCAGTCAGGGGTTTCGGAATAAAGGACTTCCCTGTAACTCTCGCTACACAGTGCGACTATTTCTTCCTGACCGACGACTACAAAGAGCATTTCTCCAAACTCACTTCCGACGGATCGCCTGCGAGCGTGAACCACGGCGACCTGGTCATATACATTAAAGCCGATTCGGAGAACAACGGACAGGGGCACATATTCATAGTCAATAAAGGCGATGGACACACCTGGAGATCCAACGCCCACTACAGACTGGACAACGGATACTACGGCGTGACCGATGACATGCCTGAGTACACTCCCGAAAAGTACAAGTACTTCGGCGTGTTCCGGCTGAAAGACGAACCAGAGACAATCGAGTAAGTCGCGAACCGGCAAGTGAGTAAGTCGCGAACCGGCAAATCGCGAATAAGAAACAATAAAAAACCCGGAGACCACTTGAACGATCAGGTGAAAACCTCCGGGTCTTTTGTTTGTGAATAATCGATGTGATCAGAATCAGGTCTCATCGTAAGGCTTCAGGTCAGGTGACCAGATGAGCTCTACGCCTGTAGCTTCCTGAACTTCTTCCTTGGTGTAGTCAGGGTGAAGCTCTGTAACTACGATACCTTCATCCGTAACCTTCATTACAGCCATCTCAGTGATGATGTCGGTTACGCACTTTTCTGCAGTCAGAGGGAGCGTGCACTCTTTCTTGATCTTGTGGTTGCCCTTCTGAGTGTGCAGCATTGTGATGATAACCTCAGGACATCCTACGCAAAGGTCCATGGCTCCGCCCATGCCCGCAACCTTCTTGCCAGGCACGATCCAGTTAGCCAGGTCTCCGTTCTCGGCAACTTCCATTGCGCCCAGAACTGTAGCCTTTACGTGGCCGCCTCTAACCAGTCCGAAACTTTCAGATGTGTCGAAGAACTTCGCTCTAGGAAGAGCTGTTACATACTGACCGCCGGAGTTGATGATGTTGACATCAAGAGTGTCCTGATCAGCCAGAATGTCGATTCCCGCGAATCCGTTCTCGGAGTGGCAGGTGATGATTACATCCTCAGGGAGATAGTCAGCTACCATTGTCGGCAGTCCGATTCCCAGATTGATGAAGTCACCGTCTTCAAAATGTTTTGCGCATCTCTTTGCGATTCTTGCTTTTAAATCTGCCATGCCGGTTCTCCTTCCACTACTGATTCAACCAGTACGCCGGCTACCTGCCAGATGTCAGGGTTTTCCTGGCCGACCGGTACCAGTTTTTCTGCTGCAATAACGGTGTGATTGGACGCGCCGGCCATTACGATGTTGAAGTTTCTTGTAGCCTTTGAGCACATGTAGTTGCCGAACTCGTCTGCCATTGATGCTCTGATGAATGAATAGTCAGCGTGAAGAGGTCTTTCGAAGAGATACTTCTTTCCGTCGATCTCCATAACTTCCTTCTTTCTTCCCAGTTCATCAAGGTCTGTCTCCATCGGTGTTCCGAGACCTACAGGTGTCAGAACTCCGCCCAGTCCGTAAGCTGCCGCTCTGATTTTCTCTGCCAGAGTTCCCTGCGGAACCAGGGTGTACTTGAGGGAGCCGTCAGCGAACTGCTCATTCAGGCGAGGATTTACGCCTACGTGTGACATGATTACGTGATCAACCATGTGGTTTTCAAGAAGCTTGCCGATTCCTCTTGGAGTTTTTCCTGCGAATTCTCCGGCTGGCTGACCCTCGGCCAGACCGCCGTCGTTGCCGATTACTGTCAGATGCTTGACGCCTTTGCGCACGAGAGCGTCCATCAGGACCTCAGGTGAACCTGTTCCCAGGAAGCCGCCGACCATTATGGTCATGCCGTCCTGTACGCCTGCAACTGCTTCATCAGCTGTTACGATTTTATTGAACATTTTTCTGCCTTTCTCTTGTTTGTGATAACTGATTGCGACAATAAGAATGGTTTATTATAGCACAGCAAAGCGCTATCTTCTACCTGTTCTTAAACCATACCGCGGTTTACGATTTCAGTAAGTACGAAGGATGCAACATCCTCTGCGTATTTATGCTGTCCGAAACCGGCGTCATAACCGAGTTCCTGTGCCAGCTCGTGTGAGATTCTAGGTCCGCCGCATACGAGGATGACCTTGTCTCTCATGCCTTCAGCTTCGAGAAGCTCGACCATGTTGGTCAGGTTCTGGATGTGGATGTCCTTCTGAGTTACTGTCTGTGAAACCAGGATCGCGTCCGCATTAAGTTCCTTCGCGTGAGCGATGAGATCTTCGTTCGGAACCTGTGATCCATAGTTGTAAGCTTCGATGCCTTCATATCTCTCGAGTCCGAAGTGGCCGTGGAAGCCCTTCATGTTCATGATGGCGTCGATACCTACTGTATGAGCGTCAGTACCTGTTGATGCTCCTACAATTACTACAGGTCTCTTGATGTTTTCCTTGATGTACTCAGCGCACTCAAGTCTGTCCATGACATCTACATCGACCTTTGCTACCTTGATGGTAGTGTAGTCAACAGTGTGCTGGCACTTGCCGTATACTACGAAGAATGTGTATTCCTTGGTCATTTCCTTGGCGTACACTACGTTCGGCTCATCGAGCCCCATCTTCTTGGCCAGAATCTTGGCCGCTTCATTGGCTTCATCACCGTAAGGTACAGGAAGAGTGAACGCCACTTCCGTCATACCATCGTTAAGCGTGTCGCCATATGGCTTTACTTTAGTCAGATCGATCTGAGCTACAGCTGTGTTGCATTCTGCCATTACTCTACACCTCCTAACATAAGTGGAATGAACGGATTGAAGTAATCGTCATCCTTTACGCAAACGCCCGCGAGGCCCTTGCCTCCGTCTCTCGGTCTCTTGACTCCGCCGAACTTGCCCTGTTCGATAGTTGAGAAGAGTCCTTCTTCAACGATCTCTTCGAGGAGCTTGTCAGCTTTTTCAAGTACCAGCTGAGCTCTTGACTGGATGATTCCGCCTTCCTTGTAATATACATCACTTCCTAGGTCTCTCATGTTGTTGAAGATGTACTGCGCATTTTCAATTGAGAGATATCTGTCGTGCATATGCGGTGTGTGGATAGCTTCCGTAAGCATTCCGAGAAGCTGCAGTGACTGTCCCGACCAAATTGCTATGATGTTGAACAGCGCATCCTGCACGTTGCCTTTGAAGATGTTTCCTGTCATGTACTTCGTAGGCGGCATGTACTTCAGCGGAGCGTTCGGGAAGATTTCTCTCGCCATGATAGCCTGGGCCAGCTCGTAGAGGAATCCGTTCTCGATGTCCGGATCCATTTCGAACGCGTGGCCGAGACCCATCTGCTCTTCTTTTACGTTTGCCAGTACGGCGAACTGTTCATTGATGAGCTGTGAAGCGAGTACTGTATGAGCATTCTCGAACGCGTCGTCTGTAGTCAGATAGTTGTCCTCACCGGAGTTGAAGATAATATCGCAGTATCCGATGATTACTCTTGAGAAGTACTGGTCTACCAGAGTTCTCTGCATGTTGATGTCTCTGAACAGGATTCCGTAGAGAGCGTCGTTGAGCATTACGTCAAGTCTCTCTATCGCTCCCATTGCAGCGATCTCAGGCATGCACATTCCGGATGAGTAGTTGCACAGTCTGATGTATCTTCCGACTTCTTCGCCTACCTCATCGAGAGCTTTTCTCATGATTCTGAAGTTCTCCTGAGTTGCGTATGTACCACCGAAGCCTTCTGTTGTCGGACCATACGGCACGTAGTCGAGGAGTGACTGGGCGGTAGTTCTGATTACCGCGATGATGTCAGCTCCCTGACGGGCTGCCGCCTGAGCCTGAACGACGTCTTCATAGATATTGCCTGTCGCAACGATTACATAAAGGTAAGGTCTTCTTCCCTCACCTATGGTTGCCAGATAGTTGTTTCTCTTCTCTGTCTGTGCTCTTATGACCTTGAGAGCCGCCATTACCTTCGGCATGATCTTTTCTTCAGCCTCTTTGGCCGGAGCCAGCGGAAGCTTGGTGATGTCGAGGTTTCCGGCTGCCATTTCCTCTGCGATCTCCTGAGGCTCTTTGCCTGTCTGGATCATCGCGTTTCCGATCCAGTAAGCAACTCCTCTAGGGAGGCCGCCCGCATCAAGGATCTGGTCAACAACTACGTTAGGCAGTGGAGTGTCTACTTCATCGACACCGTCAACGCCCAGAAGTCTGAGAATAGTTCTCTCTGTGCTGACAGTAGTGTGTCTGTCGATGAATTCCTGCATGCTTTCAGCGATCTTTCTTGCGCTCGCTCTGGCATGATCGACCTTTTTAGGATCCAGGTTAAGTTTACTTTCCATCCTTTTTCTCCTTTAATTCAGGTATTCTTTTGCCTTTTCTATAATATTAGTGTCTATGCCCAGCATTTTCGCGATGTTGAGGGCATCTTTTGGAACTTCCCTGTTATCGTCGACGCGGGCGAGGCGGTAATCCATATACTTCTGTATGATGTTTATCCGCTCTCTCCTGTTCGCGTAACGGAGTTCCTTATCCAGTCTGTCAAAGTCGGCATTAGCGAGACCCATGACCTGCATGTTCACAACATCCTTATCATCTGTTACCGCTTCAAAGTGAGTGGTTATCAGTGAAATGTAAGGCTGTTTTTTCAGGTAGTCCGTAATGCTCTTTGTAAGCGCCAGCCCTTCTACCGGATTAGTTCCGCTCGCTATCTCGTCAATGAGAAGCAGGGATCTGTCACGGCTGTTGTCCATCATTTCCTTGAGCTCCTCCATTTCACTTCCGAAGCTCGATAGTCCCCTTTCGATGGACTGGCTGTCGCCAATGAGGATCTGCATGAATCCTGACAGGCCGACCCGCGCGCTGGCTGCCGGTACGAAGTATCCGTACTGGGCCATTATTGCGATCATGCCCACCAGTTTAAGAGAAACAGTTTTTCCGCCCATGTTTGCTCCTGTGATGCAGGTGACTCCCTGGCTGAGAGAAAGGCTTACCGGGCAATATTCCCCGCCCTTCTTCTTTACTATCTCTTCAACCTGAAGGTGTCTCCCGTCGGTGAACTCGACGACGTGTTCCTCCGCAATCTGCGGCATCACGCAGTTTGTTCTGGCGGCAAAGAGTGCCTTTGCCAGTGTTATGTCGAGTCTTCCGATTCTCTCACATCCGTCTAGGAGCACTTCCTCCCACTTGTGGATCTCTTTTGACAGTTCCTCTCTCACCTTCAGTTCTTCTTCCTCGATGTCGGCGACAACCTGATCGATCCTCTTCTGGATCTCGTTGTCCTCTTCCGTAGGCGCGAGAACGAAGGTAACAGACATATAATCTTCCTCCGACTTTACAAGTTCGGAGATCTCTTTCATCATTTTCATACGCTCTGAATCACTCTTCGATACCGTGATATCGAATTTTGGCGTAAGATTCAGGCCCGTTCTTGTAAGCAGTTCGCTCTTTCTCTTCTTCTTTGCCTTCCTGCTTTCACGCTCCAGTTCCTTCTTTTCGGCGCGCAGCCCTGCGAGCCTCTCGGAGAACGAGTCGTAAATGTAGAAGGTGTTGAGTCTGTCTTTGCCCGGGTCCAGTATGTCCAGAAGCTCCGTAATGTCTCCCGGAACGAACTCTTCAGGCAAAAGCACCCTATCCGCTGTTTTTCTGACCTTGTCGATCAGCAGCAACAGACTCTTGATTTCGAAGATTTCGACGACGGTCAGCGCCGCGTTGGCGCTTCTTTCAATAGTGAAAGAATTGTCCTTCATCATCATGAACGTTTCCTGCAGAACGCTTATGTCGCGTTCGTTGGCAGCCGCTATGTCGAGCATTCTCTGTACGCGCTCGAGCTCCGCCCTCAGCTCTTCCTCCTGTCCGGGGAAAAACGGCTTCTGCTCTTTAATGATCCTGGTGCCGAATGGTGTAAGCAGGTTAAGTGCGCCTACAACGTAATCCAGCCCTGTCTCACTGCGCGTTTTTCTGTTTGCAAGTCTCTTAGCGTTTTCACTCATGTCTTCTATCCCATCATTACATCGATGACGGGTATATCCGGCACTGCTTTCTGCATTGCGGATGCCATTTCTCCGTGATCGAACGAATATCCTGCAGGACTCGTCGGGTTGACGGTTATTGCGACCACCGTAATATTCTGGAGTACTTTGACCTTAAGGCCGTACTTTCTCAGCCTGCCCCACGTCGCCTTGTCTATGAAGATCTTTGTAGGGTCTTTCAGAACAAAGGTGGTGTTCTTAAGTTTCCGACGGTCAATGTCGGCCACGACACTTTGGGTGAACGCACCCGGCACGAAAATGTGTGTGACTTTCTCATCAATTGCATTGTCAAGAAGTTTTCCCGAGCCGAGTCCCGTAGTTATATTCAATTGTACGGCTTCGCCGTCTTTTACTGTAAAAACACGATCACTATCCGCGTGCTCTTCTATTATCTCTCTTTCCATCCCTTCTTCGAGAACCGGCAGGCCGTAGAGCTCAACGGTATATGCCGTTTCCTCCACTACCTTGTCCAGTTTTCTCGATAAAACCGCTCCGGTGGAAAGGATTATCGCATCCGAGATGTCCGGTGCCGCGATCGACTTTCTATCAATCGCACCGTCAATCAGCACCAGGTCAGCTCCAAGAGCAAGCATTTCTTCGCACATCTGTATGTGCTGGGCGTTTATAACAGGTCCCGCCACCTGGACGTAACCGGCGTCGGCCACTCTGCAGAGCATAAGCTGCCCGAGAGCAGTTCCGTATTCGGTCATCTTCAGGATCTCGAGTCCCGCCTCCGCCAGCGCATACAGCTGCTTAGGCACCGATACGATAGTGTCTGTATCCAGATAAACTCTGGGTTTGTCTGTGCCCGTTACAACATCAGTTCCCTCTCCGTCTCTGCCTGTGGACGTAACTCCGAGCGTCAGGCCTTCATCCATCGCTTCCTCAATCAGATAATTGAGCGCAGTGGTCTTACCCGCGTTTTTCGCCATGCCCACGATGGAGATTCGTTTGTAGTTTTCTGATAGCTTTTGAAGCAGGCACATGTTAACTAAATTACTTCTTGTTTCTCTCGTGTCTCAGCAGGTGAGCCGGCTCCATTGACATTCTCTCGCCCTGTGCCAGTCCTGCGACACCTTCATAGTGATAATCTTCTACATTCTTGCAGTTCTCGTAGCTGCACTGAATCTTAGGCATCTGCGGAGGCTCCGTGTAAGTTGTGATTACGCCTTCGTAGTTTCTCAGGATAACCTTGTCAGGTGACTGTGAGATTACATACTGAGGCATTACCGGAGTCTTGCCGCCGCCGCCAGGAGCGTCGACTACGAATGTCGGTACTGCATATCCTGAAGTGTGGCCTCTGAGTCCTTCGATCAGTTCGATACCCTTTGATACAGGAGTTCTGAAGTGCTCGATACCCAGTGACAGGTCGCACTGATAGATGTAGTACGGACGAACTCTGTTCTTGCAGCAGAGGTGAACCAGATTTCTCATTACATGAACGTCATCGTTGATTCCTCTGAGCAGTACTGACTGGTTTCCGAGAGGGATACCGGCGTCAGCCAGCTTTCTGCATGCTTCTGCAGCTTCCGGAGTCCATTCCTTCGGGTGGTTGAAGTGAGTGTTCAGCCAGATCGGGTGATACTTCTTCAGCATGTCAACCAGCTCGTCAGTGATTCTCTGCGGCATAACTACAGGAGTTCTTGATCCGATTCTTACGATCTCAACGTGGTCGATCTTTCTCAGCTCTGAGATGATGTACTCGAGAACGTCAGTCTCAACGCAGAGAGCGTCTCCGCCTGAAAGCAGTACGTCTCTGACAACCGGAGTTCTCTTGATGTAATCGATGCATGCATCGATGTCTTCCATTGATCTTGCTCCGTCTGTCTCGCCTGCCAGTCTTCTTCTTGTGCAGTGTCTGCAGTACATTGAGCACTGGTCAGTGATCAGGAACAGAACTCTGTCCGGATATCTGTGAGTGAGTCCCGGTGCCGGTGAGTCTTCGTCTTCATGAAGAGGGTCGAGCATGTCAGCTTCGCCTCTGTGAGTCTCAGCCAGCGTAGGAACCGCCTGCATTCTAACAGGGCAGTTAGGATCGTCCGGATCCATCAGTGAAGCATAGTAAGGAGTAATTCCAACTCTGAATCCATCCATTACCTTAGTAATGTCCTCTTCTTCCTGAGGAGTAAGATTTACAACCTGCTTGATCTTTTCAACGGAGTCGAGTCTGTTAGCAACCTGCCAATGCCAGTCATTCCACTGCTCATCTGTTACATCCTTGAAAAGAGGGATGTCTTTCCAGTTTCTAATAGCCATTTTTTTCTCCTTTTCATCCAATCATCAATTATGCATACATCTCTTCGAAGAGCTTTCTGAGACCTTCGTGCTCTCTCAGCTCCTGAAGAGTAATTTCTGCGTGGCCCTTAGTGTAGCCGTTGCCGACAATCATGTTTACGTCCTTGCCAACGCCTTCTGCTCCGAGAGCAGCCTTTGTGAAGCTTGTAGCCATTGAGAAGAAGTATACAGTACCATCGTCCTTGCAGCTGAGGATGGAGCCCATCTCAGTGTTCTCGATGGATACGCAGTTGATAACTACGTCGTACAGTTCGCCGTTTGTCAGCTCCATAGCCTTCTCGTACATTCCTACTGCATCGGAAGCGTCCATGTGGAAGTACTCGTCAGCCAGGTCGAGAGCTCTGGCTCTGTCTTCTGACTTCTGTGAACCTGCAGCGCATACTACCAGACCAGTTACGCCGGCTCTCTTCTTTGCTTCGTAGAGGCAGAGAAGACCTGACTTGCCGCCGCCGCCGATTACGAGGACTTTCTGTCCCTGCTGAACCAGCTTGCCTGTCTGAGCAGGAGCACCTGCAACGTCCAGTGCTGAAAGTGCAAGACCTTCCGGCATGTCATCAGGAAGCTTAGCGTAGATTCCGCTCTGGAAGAGGATTGCCTGTCCAGTGATGTCAACCTGGTCGATAGCAGGTCTCATCTCGTGGATCTCTTCGATTACCAGTGGAGTCAGTGACAGTGATACCAGAGTAGCGATCTTGTCGCCAACCTTCAGGTCGCCCTTCCACTCAGGTCCGATTTCCTTAACTGTTCCGATGAGCATTCCGCCTGAACCAGTCCAAGGGTTCTTGTGCTTTCCAGCCTTAGCAACGATGTCCTTCATGCACTGAGCAACCTTGTCCTTCTCTTCCTGAGTCTCGATTTCAGCCGGCTTCTTGTTCAGGACCTGCTTGCAGATCTCTGTGAATGAAGCTGAGTCGATGTTCAGTGTCTTGACGTCGATCAGGATCTCGTTGTCATAGATTTCCATTGTGTTGTCTACTACATCTGCAGGCTGTGGCAGAACGCCCTTAGGTGAGATAACTCTGTGTGTTCCGTACGGATTTCCTTTTTTCATCTGTTTTTTCCTCCTAAAAAAATTGTATTTGCAGCCTTTGCCAAGGCTCGCCTTCTTGCAAAGGCAGTTTTAACTTACGTTAAATAATTAGCAATATGCATGCCAAGTCTAATATTTTCGGTATTCCGGACAAGAATCCCCATATACAAAGACTTTGTGGCATTTTTGTCAATCCCTTTTCCATAAACTGTAAACGATTCGAACTGATTTGTGTTCAAAAAGCCAAAAACGCGAACCGTATTCGGTTCGCGCTCTGCTGCCTTTGCAAAATGCATCGACTTCAGGCCTCTTTAAAGGCCGTATTTATTCTTTTTTCTGACGAGCTGAGTCTGGGATATTCCTATTGCTTTCGCCGCTTTTCTTGTTGATCCGTACTTTTCACAGGCCTCCCTGATTATGTTCGTCTCAAAGGCCTCAACCATCTTCGTCAGATCTATTACTTCTTCCCCGTCCTGCTCAGACGGCTTGTTGAAGTCCACGCCGCGCATAAGGCCTTCGTCAAGCTCCTTGACGACGTCAAGGACCGTTATGGCGTCATTGTCACTGGCGATAAGCAGCCTCTGGATCACATTCTCCAGTTCTCTGATGTTTCCCGGCCAGCGGTGAGCAGCCAGCCTCTCCTTGGCTTCATCGTCTATGTACTTGTTCATGCCGAACTTTTCGTTGTACTTTCTCACGAAGCTGTCAGCCAGATGCGGTATGTCCTCTTTACGCTCATCGAGAGCCGGCACCTGAACAGGGAACACGTTGAGTCTGTAGTACAGGTCTCTTCTGAAGTCCCTTGCTTCAACCAGCTCCTCCAGATTCTTGTTTGTCGCTGAGATGATCCTGACATCGGTCTTTACAGGCTTCGTGCCGCCAACCTTCAGGAACTCGCCGTCCTGTATTACGCGCAGAAGCTTGGCCTGCATGTCCAGCGGCAGTTCGCCCACTTCATCCAGGAATATTATGCCGTTGTCCGCCGCTTCAAAGTATCCGATTTTGCCCTTTGAATCGGCTCCCGTGAAGGCTCCCTTCTCGTATCCGAAGAACTCTGATTCAAGCAGATTCGGCGAAATCGACGCGCAGTTGATCTTGATGAATGGCTGCATGTTGCGGCGGCTGTTCTTCTGTATTATGTTCGCGATCTTTTCCTTACCAACTCCTGTAGGTCCTGTGATGAGAACATTGCAGTCGTACTTTGATACGCTCATTATTTCATCCAGAACGTTGCGCATCTTCGGGCTCGTCGCGATGAAGTCCTCCGCCTCCTCAAGGTTGTGCTGATTGTACTGTTCCAGTATCTCCCTGTCCACCTCGGACCTGTGACCCATCTTTGTCTTTTCCCTTGGCACAAGGCTTCCTTCAAGGTACGGAGCTATCTCTCTGACTATCTCAAAATCAAACTCCGCGTATCTGTCCAGGTATCCGTCGGCGCACTTTATGTTCAGGTCTTTTGACGTCGCCTCCGTCACATACAGCGCGATGTTGTAGTTGCTTATGAAGTTCGCGAATATGACGGTTCCTCCGGATCTTGTGGCCATGACGCTTATGGTTTCGGCCCCCGGTATGTCGGCGCAGTTTACCATCATGTCCACAGGAGGCTTGTCCGCGAACTGCTTCAGGCATTCGACCGGCCTCATTACATTCACATAATGAACGTCGGTAAACACCTTCTTCTTGAACTCCTCGACCTTCGGACCTTCCGCTGACACAGGCGTATTTCTGTCAAGGATGCAGTAGACCTCAGCATCCGGTCCCGCCGCCTTCCTTATGGTATATCCGTAGACCATGGCCATGAGGTTGTTGTTGGCCAGAACTGCTATGCGCTTCTTGTCCCTGGCGTCGTTGGACACAGTGTATATGGTCCCCGACTCATTGAAAGCGAACAGGAGCAGATCCACGGGTATGTCATCCGGCCTCTTGTTTACAGGCATGCCCGGAAGGCATATGGCGTACCCCTCCGCGTCGAACTGGGAATAGACCTTGTCTATGTTGGTTATCCTGTCAATGTACATGGGCAGGCCTGCCAGAGACGCGTTGCAGATTACCTTGTCGCCGGGCTTGAATCCCCTGGTATTCTCATAGCTGCGGTCGATTTCCTCGATTACGCCGCACAGAAGCCCGCCTGTATCCGTTATCGGATTATGCAGCTTGCCTCTCCTGATCACTATATCATTTATCTTTTCTTTTATGCGTTCCTCGTCGTTACCCGCCTCTTGGCAGATCTGTCTGAAGCTCGTTCCTTCAACGTGCACTCTTTCAAGGGCGATTCTTATCTCGCCTGCCTTAAGCTCACGGCTGTTGTCGAGTTCCCACGCTGATGGCGCGAGCGTCCAGCGCGGGGTCAGCGAACGTTCCAATCCGTATGAATTCATGGCAACCTCCTGAACCGTTTTCGGTTCATTTTCTTCTGATTCATATGATAAACGCTTGGCATTGGTTTTGCAATAGATATATGGTACGATTAATGCAGTCTTTAATTAATTGAAAATAAAATGAAAAGGAGATTCAAGATGGAAAAGATTACTTCAACACTGAGACTCAGAATGTCTGCAAAGGATGCTCACTACGGCGGAGAACTGGTTGACGGAGCTCACATGGTTCACCTCTTCGGCGACGTTGCCACTGAACTGCTCATCAAGCTGGACGGAGACGAGGGTCTCTTCTGCGCATATGACAACGTAGAATTCCTGGCACCTACTTATGCCGGTGACTACATCGAAGCTTACGGCGAAATCGACAAGATCGGAAACACTTCAAGACACATGGTATTTGAAGCAAGAAAGGTCATCGTTTCAAGAAAGGACATCAACGACTCAGCTGCTGATTTCCTGGAAGAGCCAATCGTAGTTGCAAGAGCTTCCGGAACTTGCGTAACTCCTAAGGAAATGAAGAGAAAATAATCGCATAATAAGTCAAAGCGCCGCAAGGCGCTTTTTCTTTTTCATTTTTTGAGATATTCTACAGACTCTTGAGATACTCGACTTCGGCCCGGGTGAGTTTTCTGTAGTGCCCCTGCAGCAGCCTGCCGAGTCTTATGTCCCCGATGGCCGTGCGCTCAAGGCTCTGCACCTTGTTTCCAACGGCCGCGAACATCTTACGGACCTGACGGTTCTTTCCTTCATGTATGGAAATCTCCACTACGGCGGACCGAGGGTTCTGCTTCAGCACACGCACCTGGGCGGGAGAAGTGACAAATCCCCCGATATCGACGCCCTTGCGCAGTTTCGCGAGTCTTACATTTGACAGCACGCCCGCGACAGTGGCCACGTACGTCTTGCTCACCTCATGCTTAGGGTGTGTGAGCGTATAGGTCAGATCGCCGTCGTTGGTCATTATGAGCAGACCTGTCGTATTGTAATCCAAGCGGCCTACCGGGAAAAGCCTTTCAGGGATGTCCGCCACGAGCTGCGCCACAGTCGGACGATCCTTGTCGTCGCTCATGGACGTGACGAATCCCGGCGGTTTGTTTACCACCACGTAGACCTTTGACTCATTCGCCTCAATAGGCGTCCCGTTGACGGAGACACTGTCCCCTTCCTCTACGTTCGTTCCCATCTCCCGGACGACTTTGCCATTCACTTTTACATTTCCGTTCGCGATCAGCTCATCTGCTTTTCTCCGGGAGCAGACCCCGGCTGCCGCAATGTATTTATTCAGTCTCATGAGCGTATTATAACACAACGCAAATGAAAAGAGACCCCTCAAGGGTCCCTCTCCAAGAAGATAGATGTTATGCTACTAGACTGATTTAGGTTGCTTTAGTCAATTAAACCAGTAATACGTTAAGTATAGTACCGCACAGCAAGTGAGGTGTCAACCGTTTTGGGCAAAAAAGTTTTTAAAAAGTTTTTCCGCTTATGTTGTATAATCTATCCATACAGACTGACCTTAAATCACATAAGGAGATGTGCAGATGAGCATATACAACGAACTCAGATCAAAAATAGATTCTCTCGCGGTCTTCAGACAGGTCAAGGAGGACCCTGCCGTAGTTTCCCTCAGGAAGCTGCTTGATGAAAACACCATCGCAGCGTACAGTGATTTCATATCGACTCTGTATCCCGAAGGAGCGAATCTCTCAGAATACATCCGAAGACAGGTTCTCGACGATGACAATTTCTATGTAAAAGCAGTCGCGGCGGGAAAGAAAATCGACCCTGAAATAGCGGCCGCTGTAAAGAACGAGCTGAACCTTCTGAACGAAATCGGCCAGATTCCTTCAGCTGAAATCCGCCAGATGGTGCTCGATTCCGATTCATCGGGCGGACGCGGCATCTCTCTTCCCAAGTGGAAGACAGAGAAACTCAATCTCATAAAGGACTTCACGGCCAAGCTGGCCGACATATCCAGCACCGGCTACGGAATTTACGCCAAGTACAAGTTCTTCCGCGTCGAAGACGGGCAGATAGTTCCTGTGGCCCATCCGGACTACCAGCGCCTCGACCAGCTATTTGAATACGAGCGCGAGCGCAATCTGGTCATCCGCAACACCGAAGCGCTTCTAGACGGCAGCGGTGCCAGCAACATTCTCCTCTACGGCGACATGGGCACAGGCAAAAGCACCACGATCAAGGCCGTCGCGGCGGCCTACGCGGACAAGGGCCTGCGCATGATAGAGCTGAAGAAGAACCAGCTCTTCCAGATTCCTTCCGTCATGGAGGAAATCGCTTCGAATCCGCTCAAGTTCATCATATTCATCGATGACCTGAGCTTCGCCGGAAACGACGATAACTTTGCGGCCCTTAAGGCAACTCTTGAGGGAAGCATCACCGGCTGCGGCGACAACGCCGTGATATACGCCACAAGCAATAGGCGTCACCTCGTACGCGAATCTGCAGCCGACCGCGTCGGTACCGCCGGATTCGATGACGATCTGCACCTCAACGATACCATGCAGGAGACCATGAGTCTCGCAGCGCGCTTCGGCCTGACCATCACCTTCAGCAAGCCGGGCAAAGATGAGTACCTCTCGATTGTGCGTTCCCTTGCCGATGAATACGGTGTGGCCATCGGAAACGGCGAAGATGAAATAACTGAGGATGAACTGATGACAAAGGCTGAAGCTTTTGCCATAAGAAGAAACGGAAGGAGCCCGAGAACCGCGCGTCAGTTCATCGAACTCCTCAAAATCGGAATCTAAACTATATTCCCAGAAGCTCTGCGGCCCGCGCCGTCAGGGCTTCTTTTTCATTAGGCAGATCGCCGTCAATAACCTCGTCAAGGAGTTTCTGCAGCGTCTGACCGATCTCGCGCCCCTCAGGGGCGCCTCCCCTGCCTTTGCAAAGGTCTATGATATCTCGTCCGTCAAGAGCCAGGTCCTTCAGGCTGAAGCACTGCTGCTCCTCGACGATTGCGCGAATCTCGTCTTCAATCCTGTCGAACTTCTCGGCCAGCTCCTCGCTCATGTTGCCGGTGGCCAGATTGTCCGCGCGCTTTATGTGCAGTATTTCCAGAAGCATCTCAGGCGTATACCTGTTCATCCATTTCTTGAGAAGCCTGCGGTCCTCCTGAAATACGAGATCGTGATACTTGACCAGAGCGCAGACACGGTCTCTCGTCTCACCGTCGGCCTTGAGTCTGTTCAGTATGTTCCTCACCATCTCCTCGCCCGCCGCGGCGTGGCCGTACATGTGGCCGATGCCGTTCTCATCGATAAAGAATTTCTGCGGTTTGCCGACGTCGTGCAGAAGCGCCGCCAGCTTCATCTGGTAATCCTCAGCGAATCCCGAACCTTCCACCGCCTCCATGGCCCTGACGCAGTGCTCAAGCACATCGTATCTGTGATAAGGATTGTGCTGCTCGAAGCCCTTCATGGCCAGAAGCTCCGGAATGAAAACTCCGATAATGTCCACGTACTTTCTGACGACATCGCCGCCGTGAGATCCTGTCAGCAGCTTCTTGAGCTCAGCGTATATTCTCTCAGCGGAGATGTTGCCGAGAAGCTCTTTGTTTCTGAACATCGCAGCCTCGGTCTCCGGTTCGATTTCAAATCCTCTGCCGTCTTCAAATCCTCTGTCGTCTTCGCCTCCGCAGCTCAGCACAGCCGCGAACCTCATGGCCCTAAGGATGCGCAGAGCATCCTCCTGAAAACGTCTGTCCGGATCTCCCACCGCACGGATGAGTCCCGCTTCAAGGTCGGCTCTTCCGCCGAACACGTCGATGAGATTCCCTCTCATGTCCATGGCCATTGCATTGATCGTGAAGTCGCGCCGCGCCAGATCCTCTTCAAGATTTCTTACGAACCTGACTTCGTCCGGGTGCCTGTTGTCCTTGTACTCGCCGTCCGTCCTGAAGGTCGTTATCTCAACCGGCATGTACTTCCGGCCTTCAGCCTCATTGCCGTCAGCCTCGCGGTCTTCATCCGGCGCAAGCACCGTCAGCGTTCCGTGCTTGATGCCCGTCTCGAAGTACTTCAGCCCGGCGAAGACCTCCTTCATCTCATCAGGCGTGGCGCTCGTGGTCACGTCAATATCCGCTGGTACGGACTCTGCCGCCCTTGACTGCCCGCGCAGAAAATCACGGACGCAGCCTCCCACGTAGTACGCCTCGAAGCCCGCCGCCTCAAGCATCTCTATCAACTTGTCCGCTTCAGTAATTCTATTCATCTGCGCACCTTTCTGATGATTAATCATAACAAATCCAATAGTTGTAATCAATGTTGGCGAAAACAGGTCACATCAAGTCTTCTTACTGTACAAATGCTATGCGTTGACTTAAATTGTCAGTCATTAGCTCAATTAACCTGTTTTTTAATCGTTTTTTAGCCCTTTTACTGTATTTATTCAATGCAGATTGACATCTTGTCAGTCAAATTCTGTTTTTGACTGACAAACGAGCATTTTACAGGAGGAAGAAACAGTTAAATCCGGCTATTCCATTGAAAACAACCTGCAAATCAGTCTTTTTACTGACAAAAGATGTTTTTAGGTAAAAAAAGCTCAGTCATATGGTAATATTAACCTATGCTAGGTTATGTTCAGATTTTCAAGCCGGATCTGAAGGTCCGCGAATACGAGATCTACATGGGCTACTACTGCGGCGTGTGCAAGTACATCGGCAAGGAGTACGGTCAGCTGCCGCGTATGGCGCTCAGTTATGATGCGGCTTTTCTGGCGCTGCTGCTGGCTTGCGTCGACGATGAACCGGATGCTCCCGTTCAGGAGCACTGCGTTCTTCACCACATAAAGAACAAGACCATAATCCGCAACGAGGCGATCGAGTACGCGGGCGACGTCATGCTGGTTCTGGCTTGGTACAAGATGCTCGACGATGTCAATGATGAAGGCAAGGTTTCTGCAAAAGCAGCCTCGCGTCTCCTCCGGAGACTCCACACCAGGCTGCAGAAGAAGTACCCTGACCTTTGCGACGGAATTGAAATCAATCTTGCCAGGCTCAACGGACTTGAGGCGGCCCACTGCGCAAACCTCGACGAGGCTGCGGAATCCTTCTCAAAGATAATGGAAGTCATCTTTCGCGAGGGCGCGAAAAAACTGTACGCGGATTCGCAGGAACTTCACGAAACCTTTGCGCGGATAGGCTATCATATGGGCAAGTGGATATACCTGATCGACGCGGCCGACGACATAGAGGAGAACATCGAGAGCGGAGCCTACAACCCGCTGCTCTACAGATTCGAATACAAAGACGGCGAAACACCGCAGGAATTTCGCGACAGAATCCGGGATAATCTGGATTTCAATCTGTACCATTACCTGGCGGTGCTGAGCGAGCAGACAGGATTACTTGATATAAAAAAGAATCGCGGTATAATAGACAATGTAATCTTCTTCGGCATGAACCGAAAGACCGAAGAGATTTTAAACAAGAATAAAAACGAAGGAGAATCGGATGAATCCATATGAAGTATTAGGGGTAAAAGAAGGCGCCACTGAAGAAGAAATCAAGGCGGCCTACAAGGAACTGGTCAAGAAGTATCACCCGGACAAGTACGCGGACAACCCTCTGTCCGATCTGGCGGAGGAGAAGATGCAGGAGATCAACGAAGCCTATGACATGCTCATGAAGGGCTTCAATACAACCAGCTCCGGCGGCTACGGCTCCGGCGGTTACGGTTCAGGCGGCTACGCTTCAGCCGGCGGATACGCTTCAGCCAATGAGAGCAGCTATTCCTACGAGGAAGCAAGAAGAGATGACTTCATGCAGATCCGCCGCGACATCGACATGGGCAGGCTGGATTCAGCGGAAGCGGCTCTCAACAAGATTACGCCGAGACCTGCTGAATGGTACTTCCTCAAGGGCGTGCTTTCATCACGCAAGGGCTGGTACGATCAGGCAGTGAACAATCTTCAGACTGCGTGCAGGATGGATCCGGACAATCAGGAGTACAGACGCCATTACGCAAGCATAGTCAACCAGGGTCAGGCTTACCAGAATCAGGCCCAGGGCCACGGATACAACTCCATGGGCAATGACGACATGTGCTGCCAGGCGCTTCAGTGCTACATCTGCGCAGACTGCTGCTGCGACTGTATCTAATGGTTCCAAAAACAAAAACCGGAAAAATCGCGCTGGGCGGCATCTGTACCGCCCTCGCTGTCATATTTATGTTCGGCGCGTCCTTCGTGCCGGGAATCGAGCTGACTCTGTTTCTGATCAGCTCTCTTTTTACTGCCGTGATGGTTATCGAAGCGGGAGTCGCCGGAGGTCTTTCGGTATTCGCGGCTGCCAGCCTTCTGGGACTGATACTCGTCCCAAACAAGGTTGCCCTCATCCCGTACATTTTCTGCTTCGGCTACTACGCAGTACTTAAATTCTATATTGAGAAAATAAAAAGCGGCGTTCTGCAGATGACCATGAAGGTCATCTACTTCGCCGCTATTGTCTGTATTGGACTTTTGTTCTTCAAGTCAGTTCTCACAGCCGGCATCCACATGCCTGACTGGCCTGTAGGCGGACTGATCATCGCCGGCATAGTCATGCTGGTTCTCTACGACTACATCCTGACGTTCCTTATCAACTGGTACCGCCGCAGGTTTCACGGAAGTCCGGAAAATCTTAAGCTCTTTCAGGACTGAATGTCAGTTTCTGTCCATCGCTGTCGATTACGACGTTGTCACCATCGGATATGTTGCCGCGAATCAGCTCGCCCGCGAGCTCTGTTTCGATGTTCTTCTGCAGGAATCTCTTGACCGGACGCGCGCCGTACGCCGCGTCGTAAGAGCTGTCCGCAATGAACTTCTTTGCCGCATCCGTAAGCTCCAGAGTGATTTCACGCTCCTGAAGTCTCGCCTCAATATCCTTGAGTCCCAGATCAATAATTTTGATAATCTGATCCATGGTAAGCGGTGAGAACACGACAATGTCATCTATTCTGTTCAGGAACTCAGGTCTGAAGTGCTTCTTCATCTCGTTCTCGACCTTTTCCTTGACCTCAGGATCAACAGTTCCGTCGCTGCGGATGCCGTCGATTAGCATGCTGCTTCCGATATTGGAAGTCATTATGACAATTGTGTTCTTGAAGTCGACGGTCCTGCCCTGATTGTCTGTCAGCCGTCCGTCGTCCAGAAGCTGCAGCAGAATGTTGAAGACATCCGGATGCGCTTTTTCGATTTCATCGAACAGTATTACGCTGTATGGTTTACGCCTTACTGCTTCAGTAAGCTGCCCGCCTTCGTCGTATCCAACATATCCCGGAGGAGCTCCTACCAGTCTCGATACGGAGTGTTTCTCCATGTACTCGGACATATCTATTCTGACCATGTTTCTCTCTGAGTCGAACAGTGCCTCGGACAGAGCCTTCGCAAGCTCGGTCTTGCCGACGCCTGTAGGACCCAGGAAGATGAATGATCCGATAGGTCTCTTCGCATCCTTCAGTCCGGCGCGGGCTCTCAGCACAGCCTCCGCAACGGACTGCACTCCCTCATCCTGACCGATTACTCTCTGATGAAGTATTTCAGGAAGCTTGAGCAGTTTTTCTCTCTCGGTCTCGACAAGCTTGGCCACAGGGATTCCGGTCCATCCTGAGATGACCTCGGCTATCTCCTCTTCGCCTACTTCTTCCTTGAGGATGCGGGCCTCTTCGGCTTTTTCCGCCTTTGCCTTCTCCTCCTCCAGCTTCTTTTCCAGTTCAGGAAGCTTGCCGTATTTGAGCTCTGCCAGCTTCTCCAGGTCGTATCTTCTCTCTGCTTCCTCTATCTCATGACGCAGATCGTCAAGCTGCTGCTTGGCCTCCTTGACTTCGGCGATGGCGTTCTTTTCATTTTCCCACTGAGCGCGCAGAGCGTTGTCCTGATCCTTCAGTTCGGCCAGTTCCGCTTCAAGCGCTTCGAGTCTGTTCTTTGAAGCCTTGTCTGTCTCTTTGCTCAGGGCCTGCTTTTCTATTTCGAGCTGCATGATCTTACGTGAAATCTGGTCGAGCTCTTCAGGCATGCTGTCTATTTCGGTTCTGATTCTTGCCGCCGCTTCATCCATCAGGTCGATTGCCTTGTCAGGCAGGAACCTGTCGGTTATGTAGCGGTCGGAAAGTGTTGCGCAGGCAATCAGCGCGCTGTCAGTGATTCTGACACCGTGATGAATCTCGAATCTCTCCTTAAGACCTCTTAGTATTGAAATGGTATCTTCGACCGTCGGCTGGTCGACCATTACTTTCTGGAATCTTCTCTCCAGAGCGGCGTCCTTCTCGATGTACTTGCGGTACTCGTCGAGAGTGGTCGCGCCGATGCAGTGCAGCTCGCCTCTCGCAAGTTTAGGCTTCAGCAGGTTGCCTGCGTCCATGGCGCCTTCTGTCTTGCCTGCTCCAACTATGTTGTGCAGCTCATCTATAAACAGCAGGATACGCCCATCGGATTTTTCGATCTCATTCAGAACAGCCTTGAGTCTCTCTTCAAATTCTCCCCTGAACTTTGCGCCCGCGATCAGCGCACCCATGTCGAGTGCGAAAATCGTCTTGTCCTTGAGCCCTTCCGGAACGTCGCCGTTGAGTATTCTCTGGGCGAGTCCCTCGACGACAGCGGTCTTGCCGACGCCCGGCTCACCAATGAGAACCGGATTGTTCTTGGTCCTTCTCGAGAGTATCTGTATTGTGTGTCTTATCTCAGCGTCACGGCCGATCACCGGGTCGAGCTTGCCGTCTCTGGCCATCTCAACAAGGTCCCTTCCGTACTTGTTCAGCGCATCGTAATTCTCCTCAGGATTCTGGCTTGTGACCCTCTGGTTACCGCGCACCTGATTCAGCGCATTAAGGAAACAGTCCTTGCTCATGCCGTATCTTCTGAAGATCTCAGCGCTCGGAGTGTTTCTCTCATCAAGCAGCGCCATGTATAGATGTTCAACGCTGACGTACTCATCCTTGAACTGTTCAGCCTTTTTCTCGGCGTCGACCAGAAGCTGCTGAAGCCTTCTCGTGGAATACATCTGATCCGCGCTTCCGCTTACTCTCGGTATTTTATCCAGTTCCGCCTGAACGGAACCTATGATTTCGCCTACGTTGACCTTGGCATACGCCAGCAGCTTAGGAATCAGTCCGTCCTTCTGCTGGAGCAGGGCCATGTGAAGATGCTCTCCATCCACCTGCTGGTGTCCTTCTTCAACGGCGATATTCTGGCAATCTATGATTGCCTCCTGTGCTTTCTGTGTGTATTTTTCGATATTCATAACATCAACCCCTTTCAGTTGTGTGTTTTTACTTGTTTTTTGGGGCTTTTGCCCCTTCCGAATTCATTGTAAGCCCTTGATATATCAAAGTCAACACTTTTTTGGCACTCAACGCACGAGAGTGCTAATAATTTCCGGAAAGCTTATATTGTTTGCTTTTTTCACTGTCGCTGTAGTAAGATAACGCCATGAAAGCACTGATCGCCATGAGCGGCGGCGTAGATTCGTCCGTCGCTGCAAAACTTACAAAGGAAGCCGGTTACGAATGTATCGGCTGCACGATGAAACTGTTTGACGCAGATCCGCAGCAGGCAGACGTAGATTCCGGAGCAGGGGCCGACGACGCACGCAAGGTGGCGGAATCTCTCGGCATGCCCTTCCATGTGTTCGACCTTCGCGAAATGTTCCGCAGCTGCGTAATCGACAGCTTCGTCGACTGCTACTCACGCGGCGTAACTCCCAACCCGTGCATAGAATGCAACAGGTATCTGAAGTTCGGTAAGCTGCTGCAAAAGGCAGACGAACTGGGCTGTGACAAAATCGCCACAGGCCACTACGCGCGCGTCGAACAGAATCCGGAAACAGGCAAATACCTTCTGCGAAAAGGGCTCGACGCCTCAAAGGACCAGAGCTATGTTCTCTACACCCTGACGCAGGCGCAGCTGGCGCGCATCCTCTTCCCTCTCGGCGGTCTTTCAAAGCCGCAGGTAAGAGAGCTTGCCGGCGAAGAAGGCTTCGCCAACGCGAACAAATCCGAGAGCCAGGACATCTGCTTCGTTCCCGACGGCGACTACGCGGCCGTAATAAGAAGCTACGCGGGACGTGAATTCCCTGAAGGCGACTATGTGGATCTGGACGGCAATGTGATCGGAAAGCACCGGGGCATCATACACTACACAATCGGACAGACAAGAGGTCTGGGCCAGTCCTTCGGCGAGAAGCGTTACGTCTGCCGCATCGACGCCGATAAGAATCAGGTGGTGCTCGGAAGGAATGAAGACGTCTTCGCGCCGGGCGCAAAGGCAGTAAACTTCAACTGGATATCCGGCGAAGCGCCGGAGGGAGAAATCCGCTGCCGCGCACGCGTGCGCTACAATCAGAAGGAGCAGTGGGCGACGGTTCGGCCAATCAAATCGAACGGCGAAGGCAGAGGCGACGCGGTCGAGATAATCTTCGACGAGCCTCAGCGCGCCATCACCCCCGGACAGGCTGCCGTCCTCTACGACGGAGACATCGTGCTCGGCGGCGGGACAATCGTGTGATTCGGAAAACAGCATTAAAAAACCCGGGAGGATTTCGAATCCTTTCCCAGGGTTCTTTTTTTCTGCTTTAGTTTATTCCACTTTCGTAAATGTCAGCCATATTCCTACATATCCCAGCCTGATGGTGTCGTCCGCCATTATCTTATAGCGTATGCGCGAGTTCTTCTTAAGGCTGGCCCAGCAAACAGGCGGATCAAAATCCTCGCCTTCGCAGCTCAGCTCGAGTATGCCGAGCTTGCCGGTGTCTTTGCCTTCCATCGTCCCGGATATCCCCGGATTTCCGGCGTCCTCATCATAGAGGCTGAACACCCCTCCATTTTCGATAGTCAAGGCGTAGAAGCTGGTGTCCGTATATCCGTCCGAAGCCAAATCGGCGCATTCCCACTGACCGACAAGACGCTCAGGTACCTTTGCCCCGCCGCATCCTGAAAACGCTATTAACATTGTCATCGCCGCTGCCAGAGCGAGCGTTACTGTTAGAATTCTTTTCATTACTAGCCTCCTATCTTCTCGGGATGTTTCAGCAGATACGCGATTATCAGTGCCGATCCCACGGTGATGCACACATAAACTATGGCCGCGATTATTACGGCGTTCGGGCTGAGACTTGCTATTCCCCCGCCGACCACTGCGTATATTATAAGTTCCGGAATTACGGTGATAAAACTTGCAGTCGCGTAAGGAGCGAATTTCACTTTTGAAGCGCCCATGTACATGCTGCCAACGTCGAAGTTTATCACCTTCATCATCCTCAGAAGAATCGTGAAGATGAACGGTTTCCTGTCCTGCAGATGAACGATCGCCTCGACCTTGGGGTGCTTTTCCGCCAGAGTTCCCACAAGATTGCTGCCGAAATAATTGCCCATGAAATATCCTTCGGATATCATGACCATAAGGCCCATGGCGTTGACGAGAACAGCAACCGGCAGGTCGAAGATCAGCCCTGAAGCAGTGTAAAGTATTCCCGAAAAGAAGAACACCGACAGCGTCTTCAGCGCGAACAGCAACAGCAGCACAAAAGCAGCCAGCACCAGATTCGACGGTGTGTAGTTCACTATTGCGTCCGCAGTGATCCTGCTTCTGTTCGCAAATATCACGACCGCCAGAATAAGCCATACGCACAGCGCCCCGTATTTTATTATACTCTGAATTTTACTTTTGTTTTGATCCATCAGTGTACTTGTTAAGTATCCTCGATACAGTCGACTGGTTCACACCCAGCGCCTCTGCCGTTCTAGCTGTAGTTTTATAGACCTCGTAGGCACGTTTCACGAGCTGTTCCTCAAGCTGATGCTTCGCATCCTTGAGCGGAATTATATCTTCACAGTATACACTGCCCTTGGTTTGATCCTGTTCGTCCCCGCTGTGAATTACATTATATATAGTCTCGCCTTTTATGACCGGACCGTCCGTTATTACATACGCGCTCTCAATCGTCTGATCCAGTTCAATCAGATTGCCCGGCCACGAATATGATGTTAATTTGCCGAGGGCGTCCTTGTTCAAGACTTTATTGGATTTATACTTTTCATTGTATTTGCCTATGTACTGGTTTGCGTGATACGGAATATCAATCACGCGGTCGCGGAGAGGCGGTATCACAATCGGAACAGTGTTCAGCTTGTAGTAAAGCGCCTTCATGAACATTCCCGTTTCGCTTAAGCTCTTGAGATCCATTCCGGTCATGGCTATTATCCTGGCATTGGAGCGGACCTTGCGGTATCCTCCCGCCCTTGTGAATTCGCCTGTATCTATGTATTCAAAGAGCTTCGACTGGATGCTCGGCGGCATGTAACTTATGTTGTTCAGAGCCAGAGTTCCGTCCTTTGCCAGATCCAGCTTGCCCTGGATGATTACCTCCAGCTTCCCCTCTTCGGAATATTTTTCGCGCCCGAAAATCTCCTGTTCCAGGAAATCAGGGTCGGCGCTGATGCAGTTCACCGTTATGAAGTGTTCCTCTCTGCGTTTTCCGAAGTAGTGGATGTATCGGGCTGCCATGTGTTTGCCTGTTCCGAACTCACCGGAGATGAGAATCGGCATGTCCAGAGACGCAACCATCTCCATTGCGCTCTTGACCTTAATGCTCGCCGGATCGCTGACATCCAGATCGCTGGTCTTCTGCAGCTGCCGCTTCAGCAGGTCTATCTCCTTCTCCTGTTCCTTCAGAGTTTTCACAAGGTCATTAACCGCTTCGATGTCCTGGGAAGTGGTAATGACCATTTGTATGTTATTTTTATCGTCGAATATCGGCACTCCTGTAGCTATTACCTGTTTGCCGTTCTTAAGATGCTGGAGCACGCTCATGGTTTTCTTTTCCTTCAGCACATTCAGCGTACTGCTCTCTTCGAAGTAACCGTCATCCATGAGCTCGCGGACATTCCGCCCCAGCACGTTGTCCACATCAAGCTCGTTGATCTGTATCGATGAAGGATTGACAAACATTACGTTGCCTTTGCCGTCGCTGACAAAGATCTCGACGCCGAGATTCTCGACTATGGTCTTGTAGATGTTTTCATCAAGAGCTTTTTTCATAAGCGCCCTCCTCACTAAAAAGGCCGTCCTGCTTTTGCCTAATATAATTATCGCACTATAATGCAAAAAAACAAGCGCAAATATGCAAAATAGCATATTCGCGCCTGCTTAGGACTGGAGGGGGCGTTAATTAATCCCCGACATACGGTGTGTTGAACCTTTCTTCAAACGCCTTCGACAGTTCGTCGACGACGGACGGGTGCGCGATGCTTATGAGCGCCCTCGCGCGCTCCCTCAGGGTTTTGCCCTTCATTCTGGCAATTCCGTATTCAGTTATTATATAGTCAACATCGTAACGGTTCGTCGTAACAGCGGCGCCGTTGTCGATGTAAGGAACGATCTTTGAAATTACAGTTCCGTCTTTCTTCACCGTGATGGAAGGCATGGCGATTATCGAGATGCCTTTGCCGTCCTCAGCTCTTGAAGCTCCGCGGACGAAGTCCACCTGTCCGCCGACGCCGGAGAACTGCTTTGTTCCGATGGACGCCGCGACTACCTGTCCCATGAAGTCCACCTGCAGCGCCGAATTTATCGATACCATTTTATTGTTCTTCGCTATGACCGTCGGGTCGTTGACATAGTCAACGGGACGAAGCATCAGCATTGGATTGCGGTCCGCGAAATCGTAGAGCCTCTTCGTGCCCATCAGGAACGTTACGACTATCTGGCCCTTGTGCAGCGTCTTCTCCGAGCAGTCGATGACTCCCGCCTCTACCAGATCCAGAACACCGTCCGCTATCATCTCCGAATGGATGCCCAGGTGCTTGTGGTTCTTAAGCGAAGCCAGCACGGCGTCAGGAATGGCGCCGATACCAAGCTGCAGCGTTGACCCGTCTTCGATCAGGGACGCGCAGTACTCACCGATTGCCATCTCAACATCGCCTACCGCCGGCGGCTGTGACTCCATAAGCGGCATGTCCATCTCAACGATCGCGTCAAGCTGGCTGACGTGTATGTGCGTGTCGCCGTAAGCGAAAGGCATGTTGCTGTTAACCTGGGCGATTACTGTCTTTGCGGAACGCATCGCCTGGAACGTGTACCCGGACTCAACGCCCAGATTGCAGTATCCCCATTGGTCCGGCGGTGAGACCATGACCAGGCAGACGTCGAAGTTCAGTATGCCTCTTCTCATCCAGATCGGCAGCTCCGAGAAATACACAGGAATAACATCGCCGTTTCCGTGGGCAATGCTGTTTCTTGTGCCTGCTCCGAAGAATATGCCGTCGAATGTAAAGTTGTCCTTGTACTTCGGATTCGTGTACTCTCCCTTGCCCAGCGAAACCATGTGGGTGATGTGTACGCCCCGGTACGCGTCGTGATTTGCGACCATTGCGTCGATCAGACCTTCCGGTTCGCAGATGCAGTGTCCGAATATGACATGATCGTGAGACTTGATCAGTTTTACGGCTTCCTCTGCTGTAGTTAATTTATTCTGATAATCTTCTTTCCAGTTCATTGGGGTTGCCACTGCGTTTGACATTTTGTTTTCCTCCCATCCTCTGATTGTGAATATTCTGATTACTGCTTCCTGTTTTAATGGTAAAGCAAAAGCAGTCCGAAATCTCCACATATCACTGCTTTAGCGTAATAAATAATGCAAAAACGCAAAAGACCCCTTTTTCAGGGGTCTTATTAAGTCGCTTATGTTTTCCCGCACCGGCTGCTATTTGGCCTGAGGTTTCGGCGTTCCTATTTCGAAATCCGAATCGAGGAAGCCCTCCCTCGCCAGCATTGCCTTGATGACTTCTATGTCCGCCAGAGTATCCTCGCTCTCACGGTCGTAGATACTCTCCTCGATATTCTCAAAGGCTTCGGCGCATGTTGCCAGGGTTTCCTTGATCTTTGCCAGAGTTTCAGGAGATCCGTCGCCCTTTCTGAATTTTTCTATCAGGTCAAGGGTTCTCGGCAGATACGTCTCGTCGAACTTCCTGACGATATCCATCTTCTCCAGTTCAGGATTCTCCTTGAGCTTTTTCTCTATCTTGCCGATGGAACCGGAAAGCTCGAACAGACAGTCTCTCATCTCTTCGTCGCTTATCTCAAGGACAGCCTGACGTATCGTCTTGATGCTGTCGCTTTCGTTGCGAATCTTATCCTGTGCCCTCTTGCGCTTGACGGCTTCTTCAATAGGCTCGAGCGGCTTGCCCGTGCCGAACTCAGTCATGACCAGGAACCCGTTGTTGACGTCTATGTACGCTCCAAGATTCTCCCTTGGGCCGATCAGGAACTTCTTGTCAATCATGAACTGAAGATCTTTGACGACCTTGTCCATGGGATAGCCTGTGTTCCGGGAGATATATTCCAGAGAAGTGTTGCCCTCCCAGTTTATGAGCGCTTCATAATTGCTCCACTTGGTCTGCCTGCGTCTGATTGTGACATGAAGCAGAATTGCCGCGATTATCCAGATTACGGCGAGCCCGGCGGACACCATGACGTCCAGCATGGCTCCCGCTCCGAATATGCTTATCGCCGATAAGACCGCCGCCGCGATGGATCCGTACTTGGCAAACTTGAGGCCGAGGCAGTTTCTGGCGTTCCTGATTGAACGCAGTTCGTCCTGAGTCAGTCTCTTGTCCGCTGGATTTTCTCTTCTTCTGCTGTCGTATTCGAATGCCATTTCCTGTTCTCCGAATTAACTGTTAAACCCTCATTGAGCCGGCCTGCGCCAGTCTCTCCTTGAGATTATTCTCTATGTTGGTGAGTTCGAGTTCAGCGTTTCTGCGCTTCTCTCTTCCTTCATCCTGAATTCTGATCAGATCGTCAAGAGTAGCTATGAGCTCTTCGTTGGTGTGCTGGAGAGTTTCCAGATCGACGATTCCTCTCTCGTTCTCAGTCGCGATATCAACTGTGGATGTGTGGAGCATCTCGGCGTTCTTCTTCAGAATCTCGTTAGTTGTATTGCTGACCATCTGCTGAGCCTTGATGGCTTCCTTTGAGTGAGCCATGCCCAGAGCGATTACCATCTGGTTCTTCCAGAGCGGAAGAGTGTTGACCAGAGTTGAATTGATCTTGTCTGAAAGTACTACCGCGTTGGTCTGAACCAGTCTGATCTGCGGAGCGTTCTGCAGGCAGATGGCTCTTGTCAGTTCCAGATCGTAGAGCTTCTTTTCGAATCTCTCGCACATGGACGCGTAGTCATTGGCTTCCTGAGCGTCTTCGGCCAAACCGGTTTCTGCTGCCTTTGCTCTGAGAGCCGGGAGCTCTTCCTTGTACGCCTTGTCCAGAGCCAGACGGCCGGCCGCGATGTACATGGTGAGTTCCTTGAAGTAAGCCTTGTTGTTCTCAAACAGTCTCTCCTGAATCGCGATGTCCTTCAGCAGTGTTTCCTGATGCTTCTCAAGTTCCTTCGCTACAACTTCTATGTTTGACTCAACCTTGCTGTAGTGAGCCTTGATCTTCTCAGCCTGATTTGCGCCTCTGTTGAACAGGGCCTTGAGGCCTTTGCCTTCCGCAGGGTCAACCTTGAGGTCCGCGATCAGATCGCTGAGCGTGTCGCCGATTTCATCCATGTCTCTGTCACGGACATGCTCGAGAGCAGATTCCGAGAAATCAGCCAGTCTCTTCTGAGCTCCGGCACCGTATGTGATGATCAGATTCGAGTCGTGCAGATTGATCTTTTCCGAGAAATCGGTTATCTGCTTCATCTCTTCCTCTGAAAACTGCTTGAGTCTGAACTCATCAGCTTCCGGGGCCTCGAGTGCCTGCGCTGCCACCGGAGCTTCGGCTTCTTCGAGAGTTTCCAGTGATAAAACAGGTGCGATTATTTCATTTACCTTTTCTTCTGCCATTTCGTTCCTCCTTATTCAATATCAAAATCTGATCCAAGCAGTCCTTCTCTCGCGAAAATCTGCTGGAGTACTTCCATGTCGATGAGCGTGTCTTCATCCTCGCTCTTGTAAAGCTTGTCGACAATGCTTCCGTACGCCGTGGCGCATGTGTTCAGTATGCCCTTGATCTCGAGCATCGCCTCAGGGCCCGGATCGCTTACCCAGAGCTTTTTGATAAGCTCCATGGTCTTCGGCAGATACAGCTCGCGCAGCTGCTTGACGCTTTCCTTCTCTCCGAGTTCAGGTCTGCGCTCTGCCAGTCTGCCGATCTTCCTGAGCGACCCTTCTATGCTGCGGAGCGAGTCGATTACGTCAGGATCCGTTTCGCCCTCCGCAACGGTTGCCATGGCGTTGGCGTATTCGGCTTCGGTCCAGACGCGCGGTTCTCCCGGTTTGCCGGGCTTTGGCGCCTCCGTCTTCGCTTCGGCCTCCTCGCGTCTGATGGTATCCTGTATGGATTCCATCGGCGTACCGTTCTTCATCATTACAAGTATATCATATTCGCCGTTGATGTAGGCTCCTATGTTTTGTTCCTCATCCTTGAAGAATCCGTTGTTGATCATCTCCTGGATGTCCTTGGTCACTTCTTTCAGCGGAGTGCCTGTCTTGCGCGAGATCATGCGGAGCGATGTGTTGCCGTTCCTGTTGATGTACTCGTCGTACTGGTTCCACTTAGCTACGTTCTTTCTCGTGCTTTTAATCAGCCACGCGCCGACGCAGGCCATGAGCAGCGGCAGTATCGTCTGCTGAAGCCCCTGCAATAGAGAAACGTTGAACGCGTACATGTTGCTGAACAGGTCCATTACGCCGAGAATCAGACAGGCCCATCCGACTATCATGCGCACGCGCCCGCTCCTCTTGTTTCTTATCTTTTTCTTTTCTCTTTCTATTTCTACCTGGCTCATTTCCCCACCTCTTTTACCGGTGCTGTGTTTATGTCCTTATTTTACTAGCATGAAAGCAAAATGGCAAAAACTTTACTGTCCGTATGATATAATCTTTTTGTAAATATAAGCAATACCCTTAAGAGAGGTGCACAATGGCAGGCAAAGGCAACCCGGCGAAGACCGCCGAAAACAGATACAAAACAAAACGCAGGGAAATGGGCTGGTCCAGAGAGGCCGCGGCCTTCGAACTTCACATGTCCGACGACAAGCTCGAGCGCATAGAGAACGGCAAGCAGAGGCCGACGCCAAAGGATGTTCTGGACATGTCAGACGCTTACAATTCCCCGGAGCTCTGCAACTACTTCTGCAACAAGGACTGTGAAATCGGCCGCCACTATGTTCCTGAGGTTCCCGATTCAGAGCTTCCCGACATAATTCTTAGGCTGCTTAGCTCAGTCAACGACTTCAGCGACATGGAAAAGCAGCTGATCAGGATAACTGCCGACGGAATAATAGATCCGGAAGAAATTCCGGATCTGGTAAAGGTTCAGCATACTCTTGAGCAGCTTTCTATCATGATCGAAGCGCTGCAGCTGCGTATTGAAAAAAAGATTGATGAAGGCGAAATTGATGAATCCGCCTACAAAGAAGAGTTCGACAAACTCGGCAAGCTCTTCTGATACAGTTTCCTGATAATCAGTTGAAGGCGTAACAATCAGATAAAGACGTATTCGCCCATTCTTCTGAACGCCTCTTCGAGGCGGCTGCGCGGCGACGCCAGATTCAGGCGTATGTGACACGGACCTTCAAAAAGCCTGCCGTCCTGCCAGCCGACTCCGACACGCCACCCTGACTTAATGACATCTTCTATGCTGCGCCCCTTTTCGGCGCAGTATTTGCTGCAGTCGAGAAACAGCATGTATGTTCCTTCGGACATGGTCGTCTCGACACCCGGAAAGTTCTTCGTTATGTATTCGTAAGCCCAGCGGGCGTTCCCCTCGAGCACCTGAATGAGCTCATCCGTCCATTCGCGGCCCTCTTCGCTGTACGCTCCGGCGAGAGCGTGCATGGACAGAACATTCATCTCGTTATAATGCGTTTTTTCTCCGTGTCTGGTTATCGCCTTATTCAGTTCTTCATCATAAATAATGTGGTAGCTGCCAATCAGACCTGCAAGGTTGAAGGTCTTGCTCGGCGCGTAGGCCGCCGCCGTGTGATTGCGGGTCCACTCATTAACGCACTGGAACGGAATGTGTTCATGACCATCGAAAACCAGGTCTGCCCATATCTCATCGCTTAATACCGATACGTTATTCGACTCGAAAACCTCCGCGGCTTTCTCAAGCTCCGGCATTGTCCAGACGCGTCCGCTCGGATTGTGCGGCGTGCAGAAGATTACGACCTTGATGTTGTTTTCTTTTATCTTCCGGTCCATGTCCTCGTAATCCATGCGCCATACGCCTTCGCTGTCGAGCACGAGAGGACTGTAGACAGATTTCCTTCCTAGGCCTTCGACGTCCTCCTTGAATCCCACGTAAACAGGACTGTGCAGCAGGATGTTGTCGCCGGGCTTTGTCAGAACCTCGACGGCGCTGGACAGGAAACCGTGCACGCCGTTTTCGTATCCGATGTTCTTCTCCGTAAGATCCCGGTGGTATCCGCCCGCCCTGCGCCAGTTAATGATGGACTGATAATACTCGTCCGAGTAATTGAAATATCCGAAGAGCGGATGCTCCGCCCTCTCGATTATTCTCCTGGTTATAGCAGGACAGGTCGGGAAGTTCATGTCGGCAACCCATAGAGGAATGAAATCAAAACCTTCCTCAGGCAGATCCGGCTCCATGCCCCACTTGTACTTGCCGACGGAATCGTAGGCCGAAGCGTCCTTGCCTTTTCTATCGATTATGCTTGTGAAATCGTATTTCATCTATTTCCCTTCTTTATCAGTTCTTCCTTTTCCTGACGGTTCATCTGCTTGATTTCCCATTCACGGCTCATGGCTTCCTGCTTGGTTGCGAAAGCTTCGGCGTGAACCAGCTCTACAGGCCTTCTCGGGTTGGTGTACTTGCTGCCGGTCCCATCGTTGTGGCTTGCCAGCCTCTTTCCCAGATCATTCGTCCATCCTGTGTAGTAACTGCCGTCGCTGCACTTCAGAATGTATGTATAGTTGGTCTTTGCGCTGTCGTTAGCAGGCTTCGGAAGCACATAGCTCTGCGCGTTTGTGCGCGCGATCATTGTGCCCGCCTCATCAAAAATATCCGCGCCGCCGAAGCAGATTTTCTTGCCGGCCTTGTCCAGATGGCCCTTTGCCGTAAGGTAAGCGCCCTGTCCCGCCGCCATGAATTCAATGCTGCTGCTTATTGCCGTAGTCAGTATTTCATTTGCGTAGATCGTCGACGCCACGGCGAAATCCGCCAGTGTAAATATGGCGCCTCCCATGACTCTTCCGATTCCGTTGTAGTGACGCTCATCGATCGGCATGCGCAGATAGACGCATCCGTCCTCATCGATTTCCTCAATGGTTATACCCGTCGTCTCAACGGCATAGGTGTCCTGATACATAAATTCTCTTACTTCTTCCAGCGTTCTCATATATATGCTCCTTATCTAAATAATAATTCACTAATCAAACTGGTTATATTATATAATCGATTGCTCATTTGTACAGATAGTGATTTTGCAACTTCCTCCTATTGAAAAACCTCTTCCATCCGAAATGATAAAAGAGGTTCATAGCTGGTGCGCCCGACAGGACTTGAACCTGCATGCTCTCGCACTGGAACCTAAATCCAGCGTGTCTGCCAATTCCACCACAGGCGCACGTTCGCGGCGATTTGTATTATATCACATATCTCAGCGTTTGCGCACTTTGATGTCCGACCCGAGCATGCCGCCGCGCTTTATTATGTCCGAACCGAATTTCTCTCTGAGAGCGTCGACCGCTTTGTCCGCGCTCCTCTCCTTCTCGTCCGTCTCGCCGCCAAAGAGCGAGATTTGCTGCTGGCCGTCCCTGTCGATCTGGGTCATGGCCAGGCCTATGAGTCTCAGATTCGTGTGGCCGTCCCAAAGCTGTCTGAACAGTTCTCTCGCCGTTTCATAAGTCCTGGACGTGCCGTCTGTAGGAGCATCCAGCATCCGCTGGTGAGAGTGCTTCTTCATGTCGTTTCCGCGAATCGTAACCGAAATGCACGAGGCCTTGACCCCGTCGCGTCTTATGCGCGCGCTCACATTATCCGCCAGATGCAGAAGCACCTTATCCCCCTGCTCCCATGTCGTTATGTTGTCATCAAAGGTAATCTCGTTGCTGTAGCCCTTTGGCGCTTCATGCTCCGCGGCAACCGGGGTCTCGTCAATTCCATTGGCGTAGTGCCACAGCATGCTTCCCGTCTTGTTTCCGAGAATCGCTCTTATGGAAAGCTCGTCTGCCTTTGCGAGATCGCCGATCGTATTCATGTGAAGTCTCATCAGTTTATCGGCTGACGACTTGCCGCACAGGAACAGCTCCCCGACAGGCAAAGGCCACATCTTCTCTTCTATCTCATCGGGGAAGAGCGTGTGCACTTTGTCCGGCTTCTCGAAATCGCTCGCCATCTTGGCGAGCAGCTTGTTTGATGAAATGCCGATGTTGACCGTGAATCCGAGCTCACTTTTTATTCTGTCCTTGATGTCATGGGCCGTTTTAACAGAATCGGGATACATGCGCTGCATGCCCGTCATGTCAAGAAAGCACTCGTCGATGGAGAACTCCTCAACAACAGGCGTGTACTCTTTGAGAATCGCCTTGAAGGCGTGGGACATCTCCGAATAGAGCGCAAAATCCGACGGCGCGATAACGAGTCCCGGGCATTTGCGCAGGGCAGCCGACACGGGCTCGCCTGTCACGATGCCGTACTTCTTCGCCGGCACCGATTTGGCGAGAACAATGGATGTCCGCCTGCTGGGATCTCCTCCTATTATTGACGGGATGTCTCTCAGGTCCGGCTCCGCCGCGGTTTCGCTGTCAGGATGCTGCTCCGCTTCACGTCTGCGCCTCGTTGCCTCCCAGGAGAGATACGCGCTGTTTACGTCTATGTGAAAAATCGTCCTCATAACTTACACGGCCAGATTACATTCTGCTTCTTCTCTGTAAAGTTTGTTTCGAGCATCTCCTTGTGAGAAAGGAAATCCGGATGGTCGAAATACTTGGCTCCCGCTGGGCAACGGGTCACGCACGCCTGGCATTTGATGCAGATGCCGGGAACGCTCGTCACATCCTCCGGGTCTATTGAGCCCATTGAGCAGACCCTCGCACATGTCCCGCATCTTACGCACTTATCGGTATCCGTTACGGGTTTTGCTTTAAGGAATACCGCCGGCTCTCCATCCGTGCGCAGCGGACGGTAGTAAGGTCCCGGCGGAGTGCTGCCGTCAACAGTCAGCTCCGCAAATTCCGCCGTCCCGAGCGATCCGGGTGATTTGCCGCCACCAGAGACCTCTCCGGCTTTCTGCACAGCCTCCCATAATCCGAGGGCCAGTGCCTTTGCATCTTCTATATCTTCATCGTTCGGACGGCCATGCGCCAGTTCCGTCGCGAAGGCGTGCTGTGTCGCAAAGGCCGCCGCGGCTGCCGGTCTGAACCCGGTGTTCCTCTGCTCATATACAAGCTCCGAAATGCCGTCGCCGAAGTCGCGGTTCCCAAAGCAAACAAACGGCAGCGACAGCGTGCCGTCGCCTTTCAGATTGTTCTGAACGAATGGCAGAATCTTGTTCGGAAGCCTTCCTGCGTAGACCGGAAGTCCGATGATCAGCAGGTCATCGCCTGCGAATTCGTACTTCCTGCCGCGTGCATCCGGGCGCGTAAAATCCAGGAACTCCAGCTTCGGGCCTGCAATCGCCTGCGCCATTGCCTTTGCAAGTTTTTCCGTATTGCCTGTCGGGCTGAAATACGCCGCGACAATCCGCCTGATTTCCATCGGATTCTCCTTTTTAGTGCGTAAATCCGTACTTTCCTGTCTTGTGCTCGTTGGTGAGTACATGCGCATCCTTCAGTTCTTCAAGACACTGGTAGAAATCCTTCAGGAACGCTTCTGCCAGATTGAAGGTGAGGTCGGCTCTGCAAACGATTCGCTGAACGGTAACTTCGCCGGCGCCGTCAGGAAGCGGATACGACGGAACCTGCCATCCGAACATGCGGAGCCTGTCCGACAGGTCGTAGAGATTCCAGACAACCTTTGTCCCGTCTTCATACTGCGCGTCGTTCTTGAGCTTGTAGCAAACGATCGGCAGTCTGGCGCCTCCGTTGTAAAGCTCGAACAAGCCCGTCTCCTTGATGCGGTCGCCTATTACCGTCGCGATTTCCTGAGTCTTGGAATGGATCATGGCGTAGCCTTCACGGCCGAAGCGCAGGAAGTTGTAATACTGTCCTACTATCTGGCTGGCGCTTCTTGAGAAGTTTATGGCCATCGTCGGCATCTCACCGCCGAGGTAACTGACCTTGAAGATGAGCTCCTCAGGCAGATACTTCTGATCTTTCCAGACAACCCAGCCTACTCCCGGATATGTAAGCCCGTACTTGTGTCCGGATGTGGATATTGAAACTACGTTGTCCAGTCTGAAATCCCAGCGGAGCTCGGGCTCGACAAAAGGCGCGAACATTCCGCCGCTCGCTCCGTCTATGTGTATTACAAGCTCAGGAAGGTTCGGGTGAGTTCTGTTGTACTCCCCGACCAGCT
>Ga0256407_10002422_pt1 | contig 35744 bp, 23 predicted proteins | sample RumenRJG_04DNA_FD_193489 | JGI IMG/M metagenome (GOLD analysis project Ga0256407, IMG submission 193489) | Bovine rumen microbial communities from Lethbridge, Alberta, Canada - RJG_04 | ecosystem: Host-associated > Mammals > Digestive system > Stomach > Rumen | place: Canada: Alberta...
TCACTCCATGACGTTCTGCTCTTCGAGATAACTGAGGATCTTCTTCCTGAGTTCGGTGAACTCGGGTGCCGCACGGTCCCTGGGGCGGGGCCACGGGACGTCCACTATTTTATAGATGGTGGAAGGCCTCTTGCTGAGGACTACGACCCTGTCGGAGAGATACAATGCCTCATCGACGGAGTGCGTAACGAAAAGAACGGTCCTGGCACTATGGGTAATGATCTTGTTCAGAGTCTCCTGCATGATGTTCCTGGTCTGTGCATCCAGTGCGCCGAAAGGCTCATCCATCAGGACCACGGCAGGGTGCATGACGAGCGCACGGGCGATACCGACACGCTGTTTCATTCCTCCGGAAAGCTCATGAATACGGGAATTGGCGAACTTCTCCAATCCGACCGCTTTGACATATCTCAGTGCTCTCTCTCTGCGCTCCTCCTTGGGGACGCCGGCGACCTCCATACCGAACTCGACGTTCTGTACTACGGACCTCCACGGAAAGAGTGCAAAATCCTGGAAGACCATTCCGCGGTCGGAACCGGGTGAGGTGCACTCTTTGTCCCCGATCATTATCTTTCCTTCGGTAGGCTGCAGGAGTCCTGCGATACACCTGAGGATGGTGGTCTTTCCGCATCCGGAGGGACCAACGATGGAGATCAACTCTCCTTTCTTCACATCGAGTGAGAAATTCTCCACTGCGACGGTCTCGCTGTCATCGGTACGGTAGACGACCCTGAGATCCTTGATGGTCATCAAGGTGCCGCCTTCGGGAATATCCTTGTAGAGCTCGTCGGTACGGTCAGCGCGGACACGGTCCTTGGCCTTGTACTTTTCACCGTTGATTTTGATCTTAGGCTCAGACATCAGATATCCATCCCCATTCTCTTGGAAACAATCTTCGACACGTATTCCGCTACACCTGTGGTCAGTAGACCGAGGAGTGCTATGATGATTATTCCGGCAAACGCATAATCGTATGAGAAGTTGTCAATCATGAACTTCACATAATATCCGATACCGCTAAGTGTAGAATTATACAGCTCTGCCGCTACAATACACATCCATCCAACTCCGAGTCCAACCTTGATTCCGTTCATCAAATACGGGATAGTAGAGGGAACTAGGACCTTCAGGAAAATCTGAGCATTCGAGGCACCGAGAGTCTTAGAAGCGTCTATGAGTGTCTTATCGATCTTCTGAACACCAAATATTATGTTCGTGAGGAGAGGGAAGAAAATTCCCACGAAAACGACCATGATAGAACCGTTGGTGGCCTGGAATATAATTACGAAAATGGGAGCCCATGCAATAGGCGCAATGGGCCTGAGCACTTCAATCCAGGGAGTGAAGAACTCCCTAAGAGTTTTGAAGGTACCCATGAGGAGACCGAAGGGCAACGCAACCGCAAGTGCGAGTATGAATCCCTTGAGGAATTTACTCAGACTGGACCAGACCCAGGAACTGAGGCTGCGATGCTCCATCGGATCTCCGTGGCGCATCAAGTCGAAAAGCGCAGTAAACGCCTCTCCAGGGGTTGCCAGCGGCGAATTGTTGAAGTCGAGCGCATTCTTTACTACGATCGACGCAATCCACCAAACCCAAAGGAGGACCACGAGGGATATGATCGTAATGACCGTACCCCTCGCTAGGCGATGATACTTGTTGTGCTTATCGTACTTGAACTCCATGATGTGTCTCCATCACACCTGTATAAGGTTACCATTTATAGTGGTAAGGGTGGCGGGAGGCGCTCCGAGGAATCCGATATCAGCATCTCCGCTGACGAGCAGGGTGGCAACTGCACCGCCTGCTGCGGGAGTGGTGTTGAGATTGATTGTTAATCCCTCATCGAAGAAGTTCTTCTCCATAGCAACCTGAATTGCAATTTGGTGGATATCTCCGTTGATGGCAGCAACACGTACAGTGGAAGTAGTCTTCGTGTAGTCGTTGGCAACAGCCTTCTTCATGTAAGTGTCGTTGACGAATGCCTTGGAGAACGCATCAGCGTTGTTGAACTTGTTGGACGTGATGAGTCCCAGGTTCTTGAGGTTCGTAGCGAGGTCCTTGACATCTGCAGTGAGGGCGGAAAGGTTTCCGTCAGCGCCGTCTGCAGAGAGGTAGGTGATACCTGCGAATGCTGCCTCTACCTCAGCAACAGTGAGAGTTCCAGCAGCCATGTTCTCCTTTGCATAGTTCACTAGCCAGGTGTAATTTTCGGAGGTGTGATCGGCAAGTGCTGCCGTGACGAAGTTGACTCCCTTGACATATCCTGCCAGGAACTGAGATGCTGCATCAGAGTGGCTTGTAAGCCAGGAGTGTTTAGCTGCAACAACACAGCAGGTGTGCTCAGGGAATATGTCGTTGGTGAGTGCAAGGGTCTGATATCCTGCAACCTTGTCAATAACAAGCTGGAACTGAGGTTCCCAGATGATTCCTCCCTTGATATCAGTATTACCCTGAATCTTTCCCATATCGCTGAGATTGGTTACGTAATACAGAGTGTTTGCATTGGGGGTCGTATCGGCAATGAACTGCTTGAATTCAAGACCCGCATTGGACGCTATAGCGGCCAGTTGTGTATGCTGGATTGATGTTGCTCCGGGGTCTCCCAGAATGAGTCCGCCCCATGCAGCCTTGTTAGCCTCAGTTATTTTATACTCGGCGTCGAAGAAATTAGTGCCGTTCCTCTGGAGAGGATCAGTACTGCTCAGTTCGGAGGTCTTGATGAACAATCCGGATCCTTCTGAGTTGACGCGACCTACAATTTCGAAAGAACCAGCATCATAAGACGCCTGGGCCTTATCCTGCGAAAGAACGTAGTAAGTAGCGGCACCTCCGCCCACCACTACAACAGCCAGCAGGACTGCAATTATTTTCATGTTCATAGTATCACATAACGCGTGTGATAGCGTTACAGAAAAAATCATCCCGAGTCTATATAATACCTTTGGGTAATTATTATACAATTATACTAAAGCGATTATTCATGATACAATTGTAAACCTAAACGGGCATTATATCAAAACCAGTCTGGAACAGAAATGGACAAAAACCAAAAAAGAAAGATGGAAAAATTGGTTTTTTACCACCGGTCCCGGGGACACGGTGGTTGAGGGGTTGACCGGGGTTTGACCCCCGGCCCCCTCTCGGTTGATCACAACTGACTGTACATCCACCTTGCGATCCAGAGACCTGCGAAAGCGACTGCGATAATGAACACAGTGCTCACAATGTCAGTGCCAGGGAAGAGACCATCCTGGAACAGGGTGTTGTATGCGTCCCAATTTACACTTGCCATTTTTCACACCTCACTCGTCAGGAGTGTAGTTCCTCACCTTTGCAATAAGCTCATTCAGTGTGTCCCTACCATAAGGTGTAAGTTCATACTTAGTGAGCAGCCTTCCGGGGTGCTTGGAGTCGAACTTGGAACCGTCGGTGTCGATGGCCCAGTCGATCTCCTTGCTGAATCCTGCAGAGACCATTTCGATACAGTCGTAGTTGATGTTGTCGCGTCCGATCTGAGAGTTGAGATGGTACTCATCCTTGAGGATGTCGACAATCTCATAGTTCCACATGGGCTTCTTGGAAAGAACTTCCATGATTCTGAACTTAAGAGGCGCTCCGACTATCATGTTCACTCACCTCCCATAACGGAATCGTCCTTCAGAGAGACTAGGCCCTCCGCATCCTCGGTTGCAATTAAGTAGCTTCCGAACAGACAGATGATAAGTCCACCGATGGTGGGCAGCACATACTGTACGAGATCGGTTCCACCGATTGCGTTCTTAACTCCGAAGAAGATTACCATGAACACAATGGAACATGCTGCGTAAAGAGATCCGATTGCCTGACCACGTGCGACTCCTATGAAGGGGAAGGACTTGTACCAGGTAACATAGCACCATGCGAAGGAGAATCCGAGAAGGATAACAACGAGCAGGATGGTGGGATCAGCAAAGATTGCTCCCAGAGTGGAGAAGATGGGAATTCCTGCGGCAGCAAGAACAACACAGACGATAATCCAAAGGACCATTTCCCAGAAGAACCTGAGCTGGATACCACAGTCGGGCTCACAGTAGTCGAGAGCCTTTCCGGCGAAGGTACCCTCAAGTCCCCAGCAGATTGCACACATGGCTCCTCCGAGAACTCCGAGGGCCATGTTGGAAGACTCCTGTCCACTGAAGATGGTTCCTGCGAAGAGGACGAATGCTCCGACGATCATGATGATAACGGCGATGTATCCTCTCTTGGTGACCTTTTGGTGGAGATATAGTACGGACATTATAGTTCCGACTAGTGCGTATAGAACTCCGGCCACGGCTGCGAATCCAGGGTTAAGGAACTGCGCTGCAACGTATGTTCCGAAAACTGCTCCGGCTCCGCAGATACCTGCGTATACGAAGTAGATGTTGGCGGCCTTGAACTCGACGAAGGTCCTCTTGAGCTCTCCGATCTTTCCGAGAGCTCCGTTCCAAATGAATAGGATAAGAGTATCAATGATGGCATTTACCAAACAAAGTAGGATACATGCCATCAGACATACTTCATCACTGAACGCCTCGCTAACAGCATCATAGCTTCCGGTTCCGGAAGATACGATGTTGAACTGCAGCTGGGGGAGGAAGTCGGGCATATACCAGATAGCGTATCCGGGAACATACCATACTCCCCAATAAATCGCGCAAAGCAGTGCGGCGACGACGCCGAACTTGAATTTCTTCTTGTGGTTTGCCTTTACGTAGTCGTCAATGCTCGGCAAATTGACGGCTTCGGCATTCGAATCAGACAATTATTTTCAACCCCTACTCAATTTGAGTGAAAGTAAATCTGAAGGAACTGTATTAAAAATCTTTTGCGAATATCTTCAAAATCGTTTTTGCTGGCCATTGCAACGTAGGTTATATGAATCATCCACCACAAAGGGCCATTTAAATACAATTGGGGCCCCCTCGAACAGCCTTCTGAGAGTATTTTCCGAAGCCGTTTTTCATAGGTGAACGTTGCGACAGGTCTGATAGGGTTTTATAACGAGAGGTAATCCCAGACAGCATGTCCAACATCGTTGATACCATGTCCGACGCGAGGATCTCCCCCGAGGAGTTCGTCGCTTTCATCGAGATCACCAAAGGCAGCAAGATGAAATACGAGATCGACGAGGAGACCGGCCTCATCGCCGTCGACAGGATCCTCTCCACCTCCACCGCATACCCCTGGAACTACGGACTCATCCCCAGGACCATCGCCCTCGACGGCGACCCCCTCGACGTGCTCGTCATCAGCAGCGAGCCCATCATCCCCGGAGCCCTCGCCAAGTGCAGGCCCATCGGAGTCATGAGGATGGTCGACTCCGGCGACCAGGACGACAAGATCCTCTGCGTCCTCCCCAAGGACCCCGTCTACAAGGGAATCACCGACATCGCCCAGCTCCCCGAGCACATCGGAAAGGAGATTCAGCACTTCTTCTCCGTCTACAAGGCACTCGAGGGCAAGAAGACCGAGGTCGGAGCCATCGAGGGACCCGAGGCAGCCAAGGCGACCGTCAAGGCCTGCATCGAAGCCTACAAGAAGAAACAGTGAAATTACCCAGAGGGGGAAACCCCTCCCCATTTTTTATCGGCCGACCGCATGTCGGCAATGATTTATCCCTCGATTCAGATTACTCGTCCATGTCAATCTCTCAGCAGATCAAGGACATCTTCGACCAACACAAGAACGGACCCAGGATTTTCGCACTGGCGACGGCGGACAAAAAGGGAATCCCCAACGTCGTCCCCATCGGATTCCTGTGGGTAGCCAACGACGAGGAGATCTGGGTAGTGGACAATTACCTCAACAAGACCCTCGCCAACATCAAGGCCAATCCCGTTGCGGCTGTCTACGCCATGGGCGGAGAGAACGGAAAAGAATGTATCCAGGTCAAGGGCAAATGCGTTTACGAGGATTCCGGAAAGGATTACGAAGCGGCCAAAGAAATGGCTCACAGCGTCAATCCCAAGTATCCCGCAAAGGGCCTTGTGAAAATCAAGGTATCCTGTGCGTTCAACACTACACCCGGGCCTGAGGCGGGAAATAAAATCTGATTTTACGGGGGTAACCCCCCGCTAATATTTCGATGCAGAATTGCACCCGGCTTTTTGGGATTTGTCAGTAAAAATCACGAATTGTGAATCCGACTACAGATCTCTTCGAGTTCCTCGGGAGTTGCCTGAACGATATCCAGAGCATCTTCCTCCGTGTAGCCTTTGCTTATCAGAGATATGACAATGTCGACCTTGCTTTCGAGTCTGCCCTTGGATATGCCGAGGGCCTCTCCTTCGGCTAGGCCTTTTGCATAACCCTCGCGGGTGTACCTCCTCTTGCAGTCTTCCCCGAATACTCCCATCTGCCTCAGCTCCTTACTCGGATATTCCTTTGCGGATATCTTATAAGTTTTCTTCATCAGGTCCTTGCGTTCGTTTTCCGTGAGCCCGTTCATAAACAGGGCTGACATGAACTTCAGCTCCTTGGGAAGGGATTCGTCATAATCCCCTCCGAGATTGACGAAGATTGCGTTGTACGTATTCAGCTCGTAGATTTCTCCCGGTTTTCCCACCATGCTCGGCGTCATCTTGTACCTGAGGATGGTATTCCTGTTCTTCTCCGGCGGATTCATCATGATCCAGATCGAATACACCCTTCTCAGATTGCCGTAATCGCTGTTGCTGAAATCCACTCCCTTCTGAGCGGATACCAACCTTCCGAGATAGTATTCCGCCCTCTTCCCGATGGGGTAGGGGGTAGAATCGTTCTGTGCTTCAAGATCTACGATGACGGAGACGGTCTCTCCGGAACCCGGGAGTCTCACATCGAAGATGTTGTCCATTATCACAGGGCCGTTGGTGCCGGAGAACTGCTCGGTCTCCTTTCCTCTGACGGTGTAACCGTCAGCCCCTATGTCCAGTCCTTCCTTGATCTTCTGATAGTCCTGTCCGTTCAGTTCGCCGATGCATCCCTGTAGGATCCATGACAGGATCGTTCCTCTGTGTATAACAGTCTTGAAGTTTTGGTCGTACTTTAGCCAACTTTTCTTATCGGCGGGAGTGTTCAATTTCCTCTCCTGCGGATATGTCCGCAGATATGTTGAGGAACCGAAAGTTAAAATGAGGCGGGATTACAATTAGTATGTAAGCGGGGGCGGGTATCCCCGCCCCCTGAAAAAGGTGCCTTAAAGCGTTTACTCCTGGTCGACCTCCATTCCCTTGGAAAGCTCGCTCTGGGTGTCGGCGAACTGGCGTGCCTCGCGGACGGTGGCCCTGTCCATGGTCTCCTGGTGGGCCTCATACTGGCTGACGGTGACCTGCGGGAAGGGAATGTTGATGTGGTTCTCGTCGAAGACTATCTTCCACTCGCGGTTCATGGCCCTCTGGACGATGAAGAGGTCCTCCTCCTTACAGTCGGCCATGAACAGGAGGTTCACGCTGGACTCGCCGAGGCTGTCCACGCCCTTGTAGAAGGGTCCGGTGATGATCTGGGGGATGTGCTCCTTGACCCGGTCGATGTTGTCCCTAATGACCAGTTCGATGCGGGAGAGGTCGTCCCCGTACTCCACTCCGATGTAGCACAGGGCGACGGAGGTCTTCTTGGACTGGTTGATGACGGTGGAGATCTTCGAATTGTTGACGATCTTGATGTTGCCGCGGTAGTCGATCAGCTTGGTGGTCCTCATCCCGATCTCGGTGACGGTTCCCCTCCATCCGTCGATGACGACGATGTCGCCGACCTCGAAGTCGTTCTCGAACACCATGAACAGACCGGCGATGATGTCGGCGATCAGGCTCTGGGCTCCGAGACCGATGATCAGTGAGAGGATACCGGCGGATGCAATGAGGGTCGCGGTGTTGACTCCCCAGGCGCTGAGGCAGAGGAGGATGGCGACGATGAAGATCAGGTACTTCACCAGGCTCTTGATGAGCTTCATGGCGGTGATGACCTCTTTGCTTCCCTTGGCGAAGTACTCGAGGACGATCTGCACCACGAAGTTGACCAGCCATGCGCAGAACATGATTACGATGGTCTTGATGACCGCGGGTATGTAGCTGACGGCCGTGTTGAGGGCGGAGTTGCCGAAGTTGTTCTGATAGAATACGGAATCCGCTCCGTATATCTGATCGTTGAAGACCCAGGTGAGCACCGTGAACACCGCCAGAGCGATGATTATGATGCCCTTGGGGCCCATGAAGTCTTGTTTGGTCAATGCTCTTGTCATTTTTGACACCTTTTTCATATGGAAATGGTTTCGCTGAGTTCCTTGCTCTGCCCGCCTTCGTCCCAGGTGATCACGAGGGTGGCCTGTATGGGCTCCGTCATGTTAGATGGGAACCAGTCGTCGGGCAGGAGGATGGCCTGCATGTCGGTAGGCGCTCCGGTGAACGTCATGGACGACGTCTGCGGGCCGGCGGCTGCCGTCTCGACGGTGATCTCGGCCGCGAACGAGGAACATACGCTGTTCCTGTCGATGACCGCGATCTGGAAGTTGAGGTATCCTCCGTCGTCGTCGGCATTCCTGCTGATTTTGTTGTTGTTCTTGTAGCTCAGGAGCTTCACGATGGGGGTTCCGTCGTAGGTTCCGAGGGTGGAGGTCTGTGCAGACCCGGCGGTCTTGCCGTCCACCAGTACGGAGACGACATAGGTCGTGCCGGGCAGCAGATTCACTATCGTTCCCGACAGCGAACTCTCCAACGGCAGTTCCTGGATTACGTCCTTGCCCTGCGTCACCTTGAGCAGCAATTTGCCCTCTGGCACAGTGTCGAACGTCACGTAGTACGAGATGTCCGAGTCGGTGGGTATCAGCTCCACCTCGCAGTAGATCGAATACCCGGGGTCGATGCCGGAGACACCGAAGGCCTCGGCAATGGAACCCATGATGGGATTGAAGAACGAACCGAAGGGGGAGTCGTCAAGGACGACCGCCATGGCCACCAGCGACACCACCACGAAGGTGGATGCGATCTTCTGGACGTCGTAATCGGAGAAACGGGTGCTTGCGGGACCGTCCATCTTCTGCGGTCCGCTGTCGTCGCCGAACACGGCAACCGAGGGTTTTCCGCGGCTGATCTCCCACTCATTGTACGGGACGTCATCGTTGGTATACCTGATATCCGGGAGGGGGTCGTCGTTGGTGTAATGGATCTCGTTGGTGTCCTTTATCACTGCTGCACCTCCTCCTTGTTCCATACTGCATAGAGCTTCAGGAAATGAATCTTACCGAGGGCGGAGAGCTCCGCGTCGGCTGAAATTGGGTCGCTGCCGTCCGCCTTCCTCGACCATCCGCCGAAGGTGTAGCCCTCCCTGGTGAACCCGTTCTCCGGGAGGCTGCCCTCTCCGTCGCAGAAGAAGACAGTCGCGGGAGTGCTTCCCTGTCCGCCGTTGGCGTCGTAGCGGACCACGCGGATCAGGAAGACCAGAAGGAGCACCGCCAGTACGATCAGCACGACGTACAGGTAGATGTCGTAGTGGGTGTGGAGTATTATGTTGCCGTACACGTTGAAGGTGGAGAAGTGGACGGTCTCGAACACCAGGTAGTTGCCCTCGACCCTCGCATCGTAGATCTGGACGTCTCCAAACTCGTCGACATAGGCGACCTGCACGCTGTCGAATCCCCTCATGTCCTCGGGCAGGAGGATCTTGATGAAGTACATGCCACTGAACGAGGTGACGCGCTCGCCGCCGTTGTACAGGGTGACGTCGAACGCTCCCAGGACCTTTCCGTTGGAGAGCACGTTGGCCACCGATCCGGCAGCGGGGAACATGGTGCCCGCGGCCGGGTCGAGGGTGGGGGTCACGCGGGAGATGGTGGCGGATGCGTCGTCGCCAAGGCCGGTGGCGTTGGCGACGATTCCCCAGATCTCGTCGGAGTCCTTGGGGTATTCGGCGGTCTTTCCGTCGATGGTCTTTCCGTCGGCGCGGATGCCGCCCACGGTGGTGCTGTTCTCCATGAGCCTCTGCTCGTAGAGGTCCTGGGAGAACCTGGCCATGACCGCCTCCGCGGAAGCGAGGTTGTCCCTGGGGCTCTGGGAGAAGTCGTAGGAGATGCCGGACACCGCGGCACGGGCGTTCTCGATGATGGTCCTGATCTTCTGCGAGTCGTCGACGGCGGACTGGGCGTTGATGGCTGCGATGAGACCGGGGAGGTTCAGGATGTTGCTGTTGGCCTGCGCCACCTTGGCCGCCTTGACAGCAGCGTCGGTGCTCCTCTCGTACTCGATGGCCAGGAGGGTCGCGTCCCTGATGAGCGTGATGTTGGCCGAGTTGGTGTCGTAATCGGCGGACCTGTCGAAGACGAACTCCCCGATCCAGGTCTTTCCCCTCTCGGCGGCGGCCCTGACGGAGTCTCCATCCTCGTCGAGGAGGGCCGCATCTATGTTAGATTTCAGGGTGTTCCTGAGGGCATCGAAGTCTCCCTTGCGCTGGTCGGCCATGAGAGCTAGGTACTTGCCTTCGAACTCACTGAACAGCCTGTCGACGGCGTACCTGTTGGATTCGATGGACTTTCCGTTGAAGACCACGGCGCGGATGGAGGCCGCATACTGGTTCGCAAGGTCCTTCTCGGCCTGGGTGGAGGTATCGCTGAGGTACTCGGTGACCGTCCAGGCCCTGAACTCCCTGTAGTTCTCGAAGTCGCCCTGGGTGGTGTTCTTCCTGAGGGTGGCTAGTGCTACACTGTAGCTGTTGATTCTCTCCTGCAGTTCGGAGAGATTCTGGGACATCTCCTTGGAGGTGTCATATTCGAGTGCCCTGAGCAGGGCGATGTCCGTGTTCATAAGACTGACCACGGCAGCGTACGAGGTAGCGTAGCGGTCCTGCAGGTACTTGACTCCCACATCGACGTTGAGGTAGAACTCGGCCTGCTCGATCAGCACCGCCATCTCGGTGTTGTAGGTCGTCATGATGACGTTGATGTTGAGTCCCTTGTCCATGGCGGAGTGCTCGCTGTTATACTCTGTCTCGAGATTGGTGCGGGTGGTGGCGATGTAATCCCTCAGCTTGGTGGGCACTCCCTCGCGGTCGTTGAGGTTGAGGTGGGCGCGTGCCGCGTCGTACACCCTGTCAAGCTCGTTGGAGATCTGGGCATTGATGTGGTTGTTGATGTCGTCCTCCAGATCCTTGGCGATGGCGAAGACGGCGTTGATGTTGTCATTGAGGGACTTGGTCGTGTCGTAGGTTATGTGTCCCTCGACGGTGGGGTCCACCTTGTCCTTCGCCTCCTGGATCCATCCCAGGATGTCGTCGATGAGGACCTGTTCATCGGGATCGTCCGATGCTTCTCTGGCCTGAGTGTAAGAGGCGATGGCCTCGGTGTACCTCTTCAGGAACTTGTCGCAGTAGGTGTTGAACGTCTCTATGTTGCCGAGCAGCGTGGAGCCGAGGTTGGCCTTGAGATTATATAGCAAGTCGTTGAGTACATCCACGTTGCTCTTGTATACTCTCTGGGCATCGTAGGTCCTGAGGTTCACCTTGGCGATGGCGGAATCGATGAGCTCCCCGGCGGTGGGCGAGGGGTAGGACTGGTAGAGGGCGTTCATCTCGGCCAGGACGGTGTTCTTCTTCTTCTGGTACTCGGTGCTGTGGATGCTGTAGACGGCGCCGTCGAAGGCATCCCTCAGGTCGTTCAGGCGCTGCAGGTTGGCATCCGAGCTGAGGTTGTTGAGGTACTGGATGTCCTCCAGGGCGGAGGTGTACTGCTGCTTGAGCGAGGCGATGGCTTCGAAATCGTCCACCGGCTCAGTTTTGACGTAATCTTTCAGGATCTCCCGGAGCACGACGAACGCGGCGGAACCGGATGAACGGTACCCGGAGAGGTTCTTCTCCACTACGGCCAGGGCCTCGGTGATGGCGGCCATGTCATCATCGTAGGTCTGCTCGCTGTACTGCATGTTGCTGATATTTTCGATGGCGTAGTCGATGATACGCTGCTCCGACAGGGAGGTCTCTCCTAAATGCAGCGCCGCAAGCTCTTCTTTGATGGATTCCTTATAGTCCTGGAAGGCCTGCTCGGGGTCGAACATGTCGCGGATCTGCCCCTCCAGGCCCCTGACCATGTGGTCGAGCATGCGGAGGTTCTCCTCATAGCTGATACTGCTGTCGTAGACCGCGGACCTCAGCTTCTCGACGGTGGAATCGATGAGAGCACGGACCTTCTGGGACTGTCCGGTGCGGTACATCTCCTGAACGGAGGAGATGCAGACCTCCCTCCTCTCGTTGAAGCCCGTGAAGGCATGGCTCTCGACGTATTGGTCCACGTTCTGGGTCATGGGCTCGGATCCGTCGTTGTCGAGGTAGTACTCGCCGCCGAACTCGTCCCTGATGAGAGCGTGCGACTGGGCTCCGAGTGTTATGTTGCCGGAGGAATCCACCGAGACGCTGCCGCTCGTGTTGGTGATGCTCTTCTCGCCCACCCACACGGTGGAGCCCTCCGGTACGGTGATGGCTCCCTCCTTTAACGAGAGCTCATTGGATCCGAGGGCGACGAAGGATGCTTCGCCGGAGCCGGTGTTGGTGTATGTGGGGTCGACCCCGTCGTCGAGGCTGATCGAGCCCGATTTGAGTGTGACTATGGGAGAGTTGAGAGATTGGTGTTCCACACGGACCTCGCCGGGGGTTCCGCCGTAGAACAGGATGTACCTGTCGGCGCCATCTCCGTGGGCTGGGACGGTGACGGATGCGTTCTCGCCGAGGACCGCCGAACCTGCCAGGAGCTTCGCGGTCGGCGGGGCGGCACCGGTGGCGGAGACATCCTTGACGTTGAGCGTGGCGGAGGAGACCTCCTGGAGCACCATGAACTCCTGGCCGGATGTGATCTTGATCATCGTGCCGGCAGTTCCGTCACCGGAGGTGGTCAGATTGACGGACTTATCCGTGGGGTTGACGGCCACCGTGTAGGTGCCGCTGCCGTCGAAGAAGTACGACACCACTTCGGAGGATATCGCGAAGGTACCCGATGCGGTGACGCTTCCTGCCCTTATGCGTGGAACGGACTGGTCCGAGTAAGTGATCGATGCACCGTCGCTGCCAGCGGTGAAGAGCGTTCCGCCCACCTTCAGGGCCGCGGACTCCTGGACGCTGACCGCTCCTTCGAGGAGGACGGCGGTGCCGGATTCGATACCCAGGACGGATTCCTCTTCCATCGAATACAGTCCGGAACCGATCTTCACGGACTGGGCCCTGGGCAGCTCGACGCTTCCGCTCTTGAGCTCCTGTACATCGGTACCGACGGCCACGGTGGCGTCGCTTACGGCGACGATACCGTAGGTCACAGTGGCCGCCGAGCTGATTGTCAGCTGTACTTCACAGCCCGCCGGTATGGCCAGCAGGCTGTCTGCATGCGTATAGGTGAGGTCTTCCGGACCGTTGCCGGTGATCGTGATTTCCGTTGCCGAGACTGTGAAGGATATGCTCCTCTGCTCCGGGATGGTGAAGGCCTGCGAGGCGGTGACGGTTACCCCGCTGCCTACGTCGAAGGCGGTGCCGTTCACGGTGAGGGGGATATCGGAAGCGGCGGTCACGGAACCGCTGTGAAGCGTGATGACTTCCTCTGTCTGGGTCTCTTCGAGACCGATCTTCACCGCAGAATCGGTACTGACGGAATAGGTCATGATCCTCAGGGATACGGGGCTGGCGGAGGTGCCGGCGAACGAGATCATTCCGGATCCTAGTTCGCAGAGAGTACCGTTGTAGCAGAGGGAGGCCTCGCCGTCGGACCGGTAGGTCACGCCACCGATGATGATCGCTCCGTTGAAGGTGACCCAGGGTTCGGTGCTGAGCATCGTGACATCGGTGCCGGCAATACCGAGGGAGAAGGTACTGCCGCTGTACGCGTAGGTGCTGTCCCCGACCTTCAGCAGGCTGCCGGACTGGCTCAGGGATACGGTGAGTGAGTCGGCGGAAACGATACTGAGACTGTCCTGGTAGATCTCCGCGTAGTCTCCGCTCGGAGAGGTCACCAGAGAGATGGCTCCGGAACCGTTGAAGGCGGTGAACTCTGTTCCGAGTACAGTCACTGATGCGTTAGCGGGCACGATGACGGATCCGGAGTCCAGGACGGCCTTTCCGTTTTCAACTGACAGCACCGTGTCACCGCCGTCCGCCGTGTATCCGGCATCACCGATCATCAGGGTTATGGCATCGGGAACCGCGACCGAACCGGAGGTCAGGACCGCATTGGCACCGAAGGTGAACACGGCGTTGGTGGGGGAACCGTAGGTCCATGCCATATCATTCTTCACTATCCTGATGGGTACGGTACCGTTGACCGCTACGGTATCGGTTCCGATGGTAAGCTCGAGGCTGTCTCCGGTGTCCGACCCGGAATATACCTTGAAACCGTTCACGGTAACGAAACCGTCACCCGAAATGGTGGTGAGGTACGAACCCTCGCTGAGGACGAAGGCTCCGGAATCATAGGTGAATTTGATTGTCTGGGTCTGTGAAGCGTTCTGATAGGTTTCGCTGTTGATGCTGAGGGTTCCTCCGGCGGGGCCGACCACGTATGTGGAGGTGCCTACCGATGCCGAGGAGGCCCCGGAGATCTCTGTGAGACCGATCTTGACGGGGGTGTTTCCAGCAGATACGGTGTTGAGGGAGACGGTTCCCGAGACGAGTGTGGCGACCTCTTCGCCGACGGAGATCTCCGAGGCCGTGTCCGCAGTGATGACGGTGTTGCCGATGGTCACGGACTCTCCCTGCGCGAGGGACAGGCTGTCGGTGCTAATGATGCTTATAGTGCCGTCGGATTCGACCCTTACCTCGGTCTGGGAGGCGACGATGAAATCGTTGCTGGTGCTGCCCAGGGTGGCCCTAATCTTCGCGCCCTGAGGCAGGGTGATTTCTCCGTTGGTAGGGACATCGAACGGAACGGTCCCGTTGTTGAGGACGGTAACACCGCCGATGTTCACGGAGGCCCCGCCCTCCAGGGTCACGGTTCCGGATTCGAGCGTGGCGATACCGTTTGTTACGGAGATTATTGCGGGGCCGTTCACTGCGGTGTACGCAGCGGATCCGACGGTCAGGCTGCTTCCGGCAGGGACTGAGACGGAACCGCTCGTCAGAACCGCGGTGCCGTCGACCGAGGAGATCACGGTCTGATTGGATCCTGCAGTGTAGGTGGTGCTTCCGATGCGCAAACGCTGTCCCTCCGACAGCGTGACCGAACCGGAGTTCAGACGCAGGTCGTTCTGTGAGTTGACGATGAAGGAGGTTCCGTCGGAGGCGGCTGTGTACGAGAGGGTGGAGAAGGTGACCTTCTGTCCGTTGGCCATGGTGACGGTGCTGCTGCCCGCATCGACGGTGATGTGGTCACCTTCCTGTCCTCCGACGGAGACGGTGACGCCGTTGACGGACACGGGGCTTCCGTAATACACATAGTAGCTACCGCTCTGCGGGCTGAAGGTTCCTCCCTCGGAATTGGCGGCCAGTACGAGGGGGACACTGTCGGAGGCGTTGGTGTATCTGTAGATGGTGGTGGTAGTGGTAGTGGTGGTGAACGAGACCGTGCCTCCGCCGGCAACCGTTACCGTCAGCATCAGCGTCGGCGTATCCGAGACGGATGCGGAAACGGGTCCCGTCACACTGGTGCCGCGAAGGATGATGGTGCCGGAGGCGGAGAGGATCACGGCCCCTGTCTGGAGGGTGGCGACCCCATCGGCGACGTACAGGGTCGTGCTGTCAACGGTAGCGGTGAGGGTCACATCCCCGACCGTGACGGATTCGTTCTGATTCAGTGTTATGTTACCGCTGTTGACGGAGATCCTTCCGTCGGCAGCGATGTTCACCGTGGTGGCGGAGACCGCGGTGTAGGTGTAGGTCTGAGACCCGTATTCGGTCGAGATGGTGGATCCCTGTGCCATCTCCGCGGTCATGGTGCTGTAGAGCGATATGTCAGGGCCGGAAGAGTTCGTCACGGTCACCTCGCCCGCCTTTATGTGGTATCCATCCTCGAGGACAATGCATCCATCCGTGAGAACGGCGTCGGTGCCGCTGAGGGTGATGGTGGCCCCTCCGTCACCGGCCAGGTAGTCTATGCCCGAGACGACCAGTCTGCTGCCGTCGTCAACCAATGCGGTACCGGACACCAGTTCTCCCCATTCGTCGCCGACCGAGATCACGGCACCGGTGCTGCTCTCGTACCAAGTCGGCCCTGCCTGGGTGCGGATGGTCACCTGCTCATAATTCTCGCCTCCGATGGCGACCGCACCCGCCGTAACCTCGATGCCGGTGGATATGCTGAACACAGTGCCGTCCGCCGCCGCAGTGAATGTATAGGTGTCGCCGGAGTCAGTGGTGACGAAATTGAACTTCTGGGCGTTAGAGGCGGTGATGCTGCCCGCACCGACGGCGGCGAAGGCATCCTCATCCTGGGAGACGAAGGTCACATCGTAACCGCCGATGGTGACGGTGCCGCCGGCATGCAGCTTGTATGCCCCGGAGGTGATGCGGAACACGCCCGTGGTGTTGCTGAATACCATCTCGCTGACCGAGGACGCATTCTCGTAGACGCTGCTCTCGCCCCCGTCAACAGGGGTGAAAGTGACGGTACCGGAAGCGGGGACGGTGACGTCGGGGCTGGTCCCGGACACGGAGTAGTCTCCGGAGACCGTGAAGCCCGCGATGATCAGGGATCCGCTGACGGCGAAGGCACCGCTGGTGTAGGTGGTGGTCACCGCATTCATGGTGGACAGGACATCGAGGGTTCCGCTGCCGACGAAGGTGGTGGTTCCGGCATGCAGTGTCATGTTCTGTAACTCGAGGATTGCCTCCTTCGAGGTACCTCCCGATATGGTCAGGGTGCCGTCCCAATTCACATCCACGGAGGCAGTATTGTACTGGTCCGCACCAGTTATGTAGAACGATACTCCCTCTCCGGTTACCTGTACGACCTCGTCCTTCTCGATTCCGGTGATCTTGTCGGTATTCGTTCCGTTCACGGCCATCCCGGACCCGCTGACGGCGGTCACGCAACAGGGCCCGTTCTCTGTGTTGAAATAGAATGTACCGTCCTGCGGAAGGGTAACGAAATTCTGAAGGATCACGGGTTTGCCGTCATCCGTGACGCTAAACGATGCGTTGGACGAGAAGGTATACTGCTTGGTATTGTCATGATTGAAATAGAGATGGTACGAAGCGGTTTTCGACACGCGCCCGTTGCTGGAGACTATGAAATCCTCACCGTTCACTCCCTCCATGTAAAGTCCGTTCAGGGTATAGCTGGTGGCTCTGACGCTTCCCACTGCCAGGTCGAAGGCCCAGGTACCGCTGACCTTCTCCGCATTGAGTGTGATGGCGCTGTTCGCCGTTGCGCTCCAGACGGAGGTGCTGTTCACCGAGAGATCGATCTCCCCGCCCGCCCCGGCAGTGGTTATGACGAAAGCATCCTCCCCTGCGGCCCTCTCGATGTAAGGGTAGCCTCCACTGATGGTCAGGTCCCCGACGAGGATGTAGGCGTTGGCACTCTCAAGTCTGATCTTTCCGGACAGGAGGTAGGGGTGCTCATCCATCATGATGACGGAGTCGCTGCTCGCACTCAGTTCGAAGTCGAGGACCCTGATGCTCTCGCCCTGGGGGAACTGGACGGTGCCGCTGACCAATGTGAGTGCATCCTCATAGAATACGACGGAAGCCGTGGCCGAGGCGGGGACGGTCAGAGGAACGCCGTTGGCGATGATGGGGCTGTCCTCGCTGAAACGCACCGATCCGGAAAGGAGGGTGACCGTGAGATCCGAGGTCACCGTGAACTCCGCCGTGGTGATCTGTCCGGTATTGCCGGTGAACGGAAGCACGGTGTAACTCCTCTCTTCCGAGCCGGCGACGATGGAGATGTCCGGATAATCTGTGGATGCCTCGAATCCGACGGTATCTCCGACAGTTACGGCGGTGGCCCCGGTGATGTCGATGAAGGTCCCATCGGGGGCCATGACCCTGAGGGTAACCGGCTGCTGGGAGGAGACACTCACGCTTCCGGAGATCATCACGGTTACCGAATCGATCTCGGTGAATACCGAATCGGTAACAGCGGTGTACTGGCTTCCGTCTAGAGCGTTGTATGTATCCCCTGCTGCCACCACGATGTTCGTGCTATAGCTGCCTGCTGTTTTGTTCACGGTTCCGCCGGACACGGTGGCCGAGAACGGGACTCCCGTAACGGTCGCACTGACGTTCGGCTGAAGCCCATTCTGCGAAACACGGTAAATGCCGAAGACGAGCCCGGAGTCTCCGGTGCTGATGGTCGGTGGGTCAGCGGAGTTATCGACCGTCAAGCCGCAGGCGGTTCCCGTGATGCTCGAATCGTTGCGGACCGCCCAGTCGGCGGCACCCTGTAGATCTCCGAGATAGGCCAGGGCACCGTTGCCCAGTATGATGCTCTGTCCGGTGTTCAGGAAGACACCTGCCAGGGAGGCGTCATCGGTGCTGAGGGCATTGTAACTGACCGTTCCGGATCCCTGTGCGGTATAGACTCTTCCATCGGTCAGGGACCCGTTCTGGAACTGGGTACCCATGGCGAACTGCGAACCCGCTTCCGCATCAACGGTAACGCTGGATCCCGTGTTGGATACCGATATGTTGCCGGAATCGGACAGCCCGATGAACATCTCGTTGGTCTTGACGAAACAACCCGAGAAGGATACTGCGCCCGACAGGAGAGTCTCCGAACCGTCATTCTCGTACCTGATACTGAAATCACCCGAATCGGTGAATCCGAATTCGTTCCCTCCGATCCTGATGACGGGAGAACCCTGTTCGCGATGGAATGACGCAGCGGTCCCCTGATATGGGTAGATGACCGAGGGGTCGCCGGCATCGAATGCCATCATGAGCGTCGCCGCCCGGTAATTGGAATAGGTCACGGAGGATCCGTCTCCGAAGACACCGGTCATCGAACACTCGTTATCCATTGCGTTGGTCAGTATCATCGACGTCATGGTATTGTTCGACAGTTGGAAGTTCGAACCGGTGCCCGCTGTACATGTGAGGGTGACGGTCTTGTCAGGATCGTCCCTGCTCGTGATGGTCAGCGGATATGTGAGGTCGAACGAGGCCACATTGTTAGACAGTGTGAATGTGCTTGCATCATCTACGGAGAAACGGTAATGCCCGTCGATGATGCTGCCTTTGATTTTCATGTTGGTGACGTCGAGTATACAACCGGAATCGGTCCTGAATCCCTTGCTCTGGGATACTCTTTCTTCCGTAGTCTCCGCATAGAACCAATCGCCGAAGGTTGAGGGGATGCTCACTCCTCCGTAGCTCAGGGTGACCTGGATACCTCCGCTGTACGCCAGCATGAACACGCTGGTGGACTTATCCGCCCCGAGGTTCGTGACGGCGAACGTCCTCTCTTCGGTCTGGTTGTTCCTGGTCCACTGAATAGTTATCTCGTTGGAATCGCCAGAAGGGTAGTTCTCGGGATAACTGTCGGCGACGAGGTATACTGCGGAATTGTACAGTCCGATTGTGGCCGGCGGACCTTGTGTGTCGGGACCGGAGGCTTTGATCAGGATTTCGTTGCCGCCGACGGTGAAGCTTTGAAAACTGTCGGTCAGTTCCATGGTGGAGGTAAGATCTCCGGGGGTCAGCTGAGTGGTTGCCGAGGATTCGTCGTGATCCGCCGGGAGGAAAAGGAGGGACAACGAGAGCAGGAGGACTGCCGCAACGATCAGATACCTTCCCTTCATCTCCGCTCCCCCGTACGCGACTACTCGCGTTAATAATGGTAGACAGAATGTAGAACCGATACAAAAAGACCACGTTTCGCGGTGAACAGAACGGACGGCCGCGGACCCTCCCGCGGAGACCCCGGAAAGGGTGCTCCGCGGAGAAGACCCAGATGTTTGAAAATCAATCCATGTCGTAATCGGTGGTGGTGAAGGCGGTGGTGGTACCGGCCATGACCGCTCCGATCACGATGAACAGCGGGATGAAGAACGGATTGTTCGCCATGTAGAAGGCCGCCAGGCCCAGGAAGAACCCGACCAGTCCGCCTACGAACAGTCCGGCACGGATCCTCCTGGTGCGCTGGGGCGATTTGCGCTTCATATCAGACCTTCTTGTCGAGTGCAGACTCGACGGCGGAGACCATCTTGTCCACGATCTCCTTGGAGCCGCCGGTGTAGGATGCGGGGTCCATGACGGAGGCGAGCTCCTCCTTGGTGAAGACCTTCCTCACGTCCTCCCTCTCCCAGAGGGTGTCCAGCAGCTGCCTCTCCTCGTTCTCGGCGACCATGGATGCCTCGCGGACGATCTCGTGTGCGTCCTGCCTTCCGACACCCTTGCCGACGAAGGCCATCATGACAGGCTCTGCCATGATGAGTCCGTGGGCCATCTCGATGTTCCTGAGCATCTTGTCCCTGTGGACGTTGAGACCCTCGAAGACCTTGTTCATCTTGTACAGCATGTAATCGATGAGCGAGAACACGTGGGGCAGGGTGAACCTCTCGGCGGAGGAGTTGGACAGGTCCCTCTCGTGCCAGAGGACCTGGCTCTCGAAGGTGGGCATGACCATTCCCCTGAGGACCCTGGCGAGTCCGCAGACGTTCTCGGAGTTGATGGGGTTCCTCTTCTGGGCCATGGTGGAGCTGCCGACCTGGTGCTTCTCGTCGAAGTACTCGGAGACCTCGCCGATCTCGGACCTCTGGAGGTTCCTGACCTCGGTGGCGTACCTCTCGAGGGAGGTTCCGAGGGTGGCCATGAGGCACACCAGCTCGGTGTACCTGTCCCTGCCGACGACCTGGGTGGCGGCGGGCTCGTAGGTCAGTCCGAGGTCGGACATGACGAACCTCTGGATCTGGAAGAAGGTCTTTCCGAGGGCGGCTCCGGTACCGACGGCTCCCGCCATCTTTCCGGCGCAGGCCCTGGGCATGATCTCGTCGAGCCTCTCCCTGTACCTGAGCATCTCGGCGATATATCCTGCAATCTTGAACCCGTAGGTGATGGGGATGGCGAACTGGGCGTGGGTCCTGCCGATCTCCAGGGTGTCCCTCTCCTGCTTCGCGAGCTTGGCGAGGGTGTAGAGGAAGGTGTCGACGTCCTCGGCGACGAGCTCCAGGGCCTCCTTGATCTGGAGGGCGGTGGCGGTGTCGACGATGTCGTTGGAGGTGGCTCCCAGGTGCACGTACTTGCCGGCGGTTCCCTGGCACTGCTCGGTCATGGCCTTGACCATGGCCATGAGGTCGTGGTTGGTGAACTTCTCGATCTCCTTGATCCTCTCAACTTTGACTAAGTCGGACTCGGCGACGCGGGTGATCTCGGCGGCGTCCTCTTTGGAGATCTCTCCCAGTTCGGCGTGGGCCCTGGCGAGGGCTGCTTCTACGAGCATCTGTTTCCTGATGCGGCTCTCCTCGGAGAAGATTGCCTTCATCTCCTTACGGCCGTACCTGTAATCCAAGGGGCAGATGAATTCGCTCATGATATCAATGGGTGCGGGAATGCACCCGACATATAATAGGTGTGCGCAGGCGGGAACGGTCGTGTCAGCGGAAACCGTCGCCGATACGCTCGGTACGGGTCCTGCGCTCGGTCGCATCGGCCACCGATTGGGCGAATTCCTCCGCCCTGCCGACGGGTACGGCGGCGGTGACGGCGACCGTCTCCTCGTAGACGATCTCGGGAGGCACCGCGCAAAGGCCGCGGCACTTGGCGTTGAAGGCGTTCAGGTCAGCGTACGAAAGGATGATCCGGAAGATGGCACATGCCTGCATTTTCACTATGCTGGCACATTCGATCGCATCACTGGCTGACTGGGTGTAGGCATGCACCAGTCCGCCGGTCCCGAGAAGGGTCCCGCCGAAGTATCTCACCACCACGACCATGGTGTCGGTGAGCCCCCTCCCTTTGATTACGGAGAGGATCGGCTTGGCCGCGGTGCCCGAGGGCTCGCCGTTATCGTTGCTCTTCTCGGTGCGTAGCGTCCCACCGTAGACCGCCGCATAGCAGTAATGGGTGGCATTGGGATACCTGCGTGAGATCTCGGAGAGATTCGACTGTATGTCGGATTCGGTCACGCAGGGCAGGGCGATGCCGATGAAGCGGGAGCCCTTGACGCGGGACTCGGATTCGGACCTGCCGGAGATGGTGAGATAATCGGCGAAGAGCGCCATGTAAAAAGGGAAAGATGGGGGTAGGACCCCCTGTTGTTACTGTTTTATGGCATCAGGCCGTTCTTGCGGAGCTCGCTGGCGACGTTGTCGACGGCGCGGATGGCGTCGTCCTTGACCTTGGCGCCTGCGCAGACGAGCTTTCCGGATCCGAACAGGAGGATGACAACCTTGGGATCGTCGAGCCTGAAGACGAGACCGGGGAACTGCTCGGGCTCGTACTCGACCCTCTCGAGTCCGAGGGTGATGGCGACGGTGTTGAGGTTGAGCTCGTAACCGAGATCGGAAGATGCGACCATGTTCTGGATGTCGATCTTGGGCTTGATGGGGATGTCGATTCCGATTCCCTTGAGGTCCTCTACGACCTTGGAGACGGCCCTCTCGACGTCCTCGCGGGACTTTCCACCGGTGCATACGAGCTTTCCGCTCTTGAAGAGCAGGGTAGCGGTCTTGGGTTCGGAGATCCTGTAGATCAGACCGGGGAACTGTTTGGGATCATACTGAGCAGTCTCGAAAGAATCGAGAATCTTGAAAAGATCCAGTTCGGTTCCCAGGGAACTGGAGGCTACGATGTTCTGTATGTCAATGGTGGTCATGCACCTAGCGATATTGATGGACTATATAAAGCTTTATAAAGACAGATTCGGACAGACTCATCGATATATAGTTCCGAGCCCATCATGTGGCAAATGGAAAAGAGGGAGCTCCTGAACCTGTCGTGCCTCGTCGCCGGGGTATTCATCTTCAACATGTCGGAGTTCACCCCCACCGGCCTGATGACCAGCATCTGCGACGACCTGGCCGTCTCCGAATCGGACATCGGGCTCATCATCTCGGTCTACGCATGGCTGGTGGCCATCCTGGCGATTCCCCTCATGACCCTGCTGAAGGACATGGAGTACCGCCGCCTTCTCCTGATCTCCATATTCCTGTTCGCCGTGTTCCATGTGATGACCGGGCTGTCGGACAGTTACGGCATGCTGTTCGCCTCCCGTATGGGGGTGGCGGTGTCCCATGCCATCTTCTGGTCATCCGTGGTCGCCATAGCTGTGAAAGTGGTTTCCGACGAGCACCGCAGCATCGCCATCGGCTCCGTCTCGGTGGGTACCGCGATCGCCCTCATCATGGGGATGCCCATCGGGCGCGCCATCGGACTGGCGGTCGGATGGAGGATGACTTTCATAGTGCTGGCACTGTTGGCCTTCCTGCTCATTGTACTGGTCCTCGCGGTGTTCCCGAGGGTGGAGAACCCAGGCACCTTCACGGTCAGCCGCTTCCCCGAGATCTTCGCCAACAAGGTACTGCTCGGAGTGTACCTGCTCCTGTTCGTGTTCATGATGGGATTCTACGAGTTCTACAGTTATCTCGAACCTTTCCTCAAACAGGTGGCCGGCATATCGGACGGCGCGGTGAGCACCGCCATGGCCCTTTTCGGAATCGCGGGAATCACGGCGGGAGCGTGCTTCGCCAGGTTCTACGACAGGCACAGGTACATCTACCTGGCGGTGCCCTGCATCCTGGCGGCATCGAGCTTCTACCTCATCGGCAACCCCTGCGGCTCCGAGTCTGGGGTGTTTGTCCTGAGCTTCGTTATCGGCTTCTGCATGACATCGTTCACCAGCGCACTGCAATCGGTGAACATCGGAAATGCGCCCGGGGACGGTTCCACCATGGCCACCGCCATGTTCTCCGCCACGTTCAACGTCGGGATCGCCATAGGCACCATGATAGGCGGTTTCGTCATCGACAGCACCGGTATCTCGATGATTGGCAACGCGGGAGGTTCCATACTCCTGCTGGCGTTCATCCTGGCGGTGCTGGCGGTCGTTCCGGCCGCTCTCAAAAGAGAGAAGAACCCCGCACCGTGACGGTGCGGGAATTGGTTTGTTCAGATCTGAGCGAAAGCCTGCTCGAGATCGGCGATGAGGTCGCGGATGTTCTCGGCACCGACGGAGATCCTGACTGTCTGAGGGCTGATGTGTACAGAAGCGAGCTCCTCCTCCGTCAGCTGGGAGTGGGTGGTGCTGGCGGGGTGGATGATGAGGGACTTCTCATCGGCCACGTTGGCGAGCAGACTGAAGATCTTGAGGGACTCGGTGAGCTTCTGGGTCTGTTCCTTGGTGCCGTTCACGTCGAAGGTGAAGATGCATCCCGCCCCGTTGGGGAAGTACTTCTCGTAGAGGGCATGGGTGGGGCTGTCGGGGAGCGAGGGGTGGCTCACCGACTTGACCTTGGGGTTCTTTTTCAGGTAGTCCACGATCTTGAGTGCGTTGTCGACCTGCTTGTCGATACGCAGGGAGAGGGTCTCGAGGGAGACCAACAGTGCGAATGCGTTGACCGGGGAGATACAGGCCCCGATGTCGCGTAAGGTGATGCACCTGATCCAGGAGACCAGTGCGGTATCGGGCAGGGACTTGGCGAAGACGAATCCGTGGTAGGAAGGGTCGGGTTCGGAAAGGTTGGTGTATTTCTTGTAATCCATCCAAGGAGTCTTGCCGGACTCGACGATGACTCCTCCGAGAACGGTTCCGTGTCCGGAGATGAACTTGGTCGCAGACTCCACGACCACATCGGCACCGTGCTCCAGGGGCCTGAAGATATAGGGGGATGCGAAGGTGTTGTCGACCACCAAGGCAATCTTGTGCCTGTGGGCGATCTCGGCGATGGCGTCGATGTCGGTGACATCGGAGTTGGGATTGCCGAAGGTCTCGCAGAAGATGACTTTGGTCTTGGGGGTGATTGCCTTCTCGAAGTTGGCGGGATCCGAAGGGTCGACCCAGATCGTGTTGATGCCGTTGTTCACCCTGAAAGTGTGCTCGAAGAGGTTGTAGGTACCGCCGTAAATGTTGTTGGCGGATACGATGTCGTCACCGGAGAGAGCGAGAGCGTTGACCGCATATGCAACGGCAGCGGCACCGGAAGCAACGGCAAGAGCGGCGGAACCGCCCTCCAGTGCGGCGATCCTGTCCTCGAAGATTGCCTGGGTGGTGTTGTTCAGCCTTCCGTAGATGTTTCCGGGCTCCTTGAGCGCGAACCTGTCGGCGGCCTGCTGGGAATCCTTGAAGACGTAAGATGTGGTGAGATAGATCGGAACCGCCCTGGAATCGGTTACGGGGTCGGGCTCCTCCTGCCCCTTGTGAATCTGGAGGGTGTCGAACCTCAGTCCGTTGGGGTTGAGGGGACCCTTGGGGATGTTGTACTTGTCTTCCACTGTGAATTCCTTGTCGTTGGCCATGCTTGTAGCTCCTTCGCAGGTATTCCTGCACTATGCGCACAGGATGCGGAATTCCCTATAAACACATGCGCATGTAAAAAAGTGTAATAACAAGGGGGCCAATCGACCCTCATGGATATATCGGGCACCATAGGACGCTTCATGGCGGCGATAGTTCTTGCTGCCGCTGCACTGGCATTCCTCGTCCCCGATTCAGGCCTGTGGATACGGACAGGGTGGATCAACTATCTGCTGATAATCGTAATGTTCGGCATGGGGCTTACCATCAGACCTGCCGATTTCAAAGTAGTTTTCACACGCCCGAAACACGTGATTATCGGATGTCTGGCACAATTCACCATCATGCCGATTGCCGCCTATGCTCTGTGCAAAGTATTCGGGCTTGAGACAGGCCTTATCGCAGGAGTCATCCTGGTCGGCGCCTGCCCCGGAGGGACCTCGAGCAACGTGATCACATACTTCTCGAAGGGCGATGTACCCTTATCTGTGGGAATGACTGCTGTGAACACTCTTCTCGCCCCAATAGTGACGCCGCTCATCGTTTTCCTACTGCTCCGCGAGACCGTCGATGTCAATACAGCATCCATGTTCATATCCATGGCCGAAGTGGTCGTGATCCCCCTGGTATTGGGATTCGTGATCTCATACCTGCTGCCCGAACAGACCTCCAGAGTGTCCGAAGCGTTACCAGTAGTATCGCTCGCCGCCATCACCCTCATCGTCATGTGCGTCGTATCTCATTCGGTGAACTCGCTGAAGACCTGCGGGCTGACGATATTCGCAGTGGTGATCCTGCACAACCTAATCGGATATGCGGCCGGATACGCTGTGGCGAAGGCTGTGAGGATGGATCCGGTCAGATGCAGGACCCTCTCGATAGAGGTGGGCATGCAGAACTCCGGACTCGCCACTTCGTTGGCAGCATCCTCTTTCCCGAGCCTCGCTCTTGCTACGGTCCCCGGAGCGGTGTTCAGCGTTTGGCATAACATCTCCGGTGCGATACTCGCCGGATTCTATTCCCGGATGCATACCGGAGGGGATCCGGATGCCACTGCGGAAGACCAGAGGTAAGTACAAAACAGATTTCTGGCTCATCTGAGGAAATCGAGGTTTCCTTCCTTCGCAAGTTTCCTGTAGAATTCTGCAACTGCTTCCGAATGGGTCATTCCCAATTTACCGAGGACCTGTTCGGCATCATATAGCAAAATGGGATCCATCCTGACATCCACTGCGGCATCGCGGAGGAGATTCGCGTCCCTGAGTCCCAAACTCTCGTATATTCCTGCGATGAACTGGTTGTAACGGATGCCCTTCGCCCGTGCGGCGTCACGGATGAGATCTGTGGTGGCCGATCCGTATTGGGATGCTTTCTTGGTGCGGTGGGCGAGAACCGGGAAACCGAGATCGGAAGCAACGGTCTTGAGAACCATCTTCCGGTTCTCCAACGAACGCGGTCTGATTTCGTCTGGGTCTATGAGTCCCACCTGCCTGATGACCTCTCCGTCAAGATAGGGATAGAACAGTTTCTTGCGATAATTCGAAGCGATGGCGAGCTCACAGGGTACTGAGACCTTCATGAGCCTCTCGACACCCCAATCCATCACGGCCCGATACTCTTGGTCATCTTCGTCGACGGACCTTGCACATCCTCCGAAATACTCGTCAGAACCCTGACCTGTGAGAATAATCGGTTCCCCGGCGGTTCTGCAGACTGTGAATAATTGAAGCTCGTACGAGATTGTGAACGGATCGCTGACCTTCGTGGCCATGATTAGTTCCCGAATGTCGTCCTCTATGCTTTCCTCACTGATTCTGCAGTGAACCCACGGGAGCCACAGTTTCTCGGCCAGCTCCTTACCGGCGGCAACGTCGAACGAGTCGTCCGTTCCGCAGGTGTAGCAGGTGACCGATCTGGCGTATTTCTTTGCGAGTGCGGCAACCAATCCCGAATCCATTCCGCCCGAGAAAGCGATTCCCACTTCCTTGCCCTGACAGGCCTTGCGGACGGCTTCTTCGATTGCATTGCCGAGAGCTTCGTATTTCGCCAACTGTATCTTCCCACGTTTCAGGCTAGACGAGTACTGCCTGCAAAACTTGAGGATTGATCGTGATGAATAATCCCATCGGCTCTGAGGTTGATACTCTCTTCGCAGATGGGTAAATCGTTTCGGGAAGTATTTTTAGGTTTCACAGGTCGAGGGCATCATCGACGGCGGTTGTGGCACTCTTCATCTTCCTCGGATCCGCTTTGAGGTAGTGGTTGACGGTCGTGTTGATGTGGGAGTGCCGCATCATCCTCCGCAGTGTATCAAGATCCGTTCCCGCATCCGCGAAAGTTCTGGACAGTTTCTCGTCCGACACGGTGCGGTTCTTCTCATTGAAGGTGGCAATGAAAATGTCACCTTCGGCGGTTGTTCTGTTCCTCATGGTTTTCACTACTTGAGGATTCCCGTCGTTTCTGCGATGGATTATGGGATTTGCAGGGATTAATGGTAGGCGAGAGGTCGATGAAAAAGGAAGGGGAAGGGTGTTTGGAGGGACGGATCGCTCCGTCCCTCTTTATAGGGTTTCAGGCCTTCTTGAAAAGAAGGTCAGGGATAATGCCCATCTTCATGAGCACTACAACCGCAACGAGTGCGGCGATGACTACAATCACCGCCACGATCCAGATCGGGAATCCTCCGCCGTTGTTTCCGGAAGGCGACTCGACAACATCCACGAACCAGTCGGAGAAGTGTTCGGTCTCGAAGATAGCGACCTTCTTCTCTGAATCGTAAGTGGCATCGAATTCCTCCAGGTTCTCGCCGTTGATACAGAACACCTTGACATTGTCGGCATTCTCTCCTGCTGCGAGGGTGTACGGCAGGGACACCTTGATCTTCTTTCCTGCGAAGGTTATCGATCCGTTGCTGTCCGACAGGTCGAGGGAGTACACGGTCTTGCCCTGCACACGCTCCTTCACGGATGCGGGGAGAGAGGCCTTGGCATCATCGCTCATGGTCTGTGCGCTGACGGAGACTGCTCCGCTTGCTCCGGATAATACGTCCTTGGGGATCGACATCTCCCATCCGTTTCCGGATACCGAGACTGATGTCTTGGAAGCATCGGACATAGCTTCGGAAACAGTCGTGCTGCCGAGGTCGATGCTTACCCTATCACCGTCGGATGAGAAACCGATGGTGTCTCCGGAGATTTCAGGCAGCGAAGCCCACCTGGCGGTCACCGTGAGGTTTGCTGCGGGCATGGGGGCGGGGAGAGCCGGGGTCCATCCGAGGAATTCGTAACCGTCCCTGGTCGGAGTATCCGGCGCAGCGATGTTCTCGCCGTACTTGTACGATGCCGAGGATATGACCGAACCTCCCGCAGTGTCGAAGGTGACGGTATAGGTGTTCGGTGTTTCGGTGAACTGTGCCGTGTAGGTATTGTTTCCTGTCACACTGCCGATCGGCGAATCCCATCCGCTGAACGCGTAGCTGTATTCGGCGGTGGCGGCCTTGGAAGGTTCGTCTCCGGAGTAGACCGGGGTCTCGCCGTAAGGTACGTCGGAGGACTGGAGAACGGTACCGTCGTGGTTTATGAAGGAGACCGTGTATTCGCGGACCTTCGAATCCCACTTGGCGTAGAGCGTCAGATTACCGTGTACCGGGGTATCGAAATCATATGCGGCGGTGAGGCCTGCGTCGAAGAACCAGCCGGCGAACGTGAACACCTCCGAAACGGAGGATTCCTTTGTCGGATCCGCGGGACGGACGGCTTTTCCACCGTAGTCGATGGTCTGGGAGTCGGCAGAGGAACCTCCGTTCGTTTCGAAGGTGACGGTGTAGTTGTTGACCTTGGTGTCGTATTCAGCGGTGTACGTCGCATTACCCGTGACCTGAGCGAAGGAGGGACTCCATCCGCTGAAGGTGTAGGTATACTGCGCATCAGCTGCCCTGACTGGTGTGGCGGCAGTGTATGCGGGGGTGCTGCCGTACTGCACACTGGTGGCCTGCAGAACTGTAGTTCCGTCGTAATCAACAAATGTAACCGTGTAGGAATTCACCGTCTGGCTATATGTAGCGGTGTAGATCTTGTCACCGGTTACACTCACAATGGGGGAATCCCACCCGTTGAATGAGTAGGTGTACTGAGCGTTACCCTCTCTGGTCGGAGTATCATCGTATGACGGTGTAGCGCCGTATGCTACGTTGCTCCTTTTCAGCTCGGTTCCGTCGTAATTCTTGAACACGATTTCGTACTCGCGGGCAGAGGATGTCCATTTCGCGTAGAGGAATACGTTGCCTGTGACCTCGGAATCGAAGTCATACTCATTGACGAAACCAGGGTCGGAGTACCAGCCGGCGAACGTGAATATCTCGGATACGGAGGAATCTCTCGTCGGATTGTCGGGGCGGATTGCCTTGCTTCCGTAACCTACAATCTGTGCGGATATGACGGAACCTCCGTTCGTATCGAAAGAGACCTCGTAAGGTACGGGGGATTCCGTCCACTTGGCATAGAGGGCGACGTTGGCGGTCACCGAAGAATCGAAATCGTAGACGTTGACTAAACCCTCTTCCGTGTACCAATCAGCGAATCTGTAATCCGTGGAGACCGTAGAGGCCCTGGTCGGATTATCAGGGCGTACGGCCTTGGAGCCGTATTCGACGGTCTGATCCACGATGGAAGTGCCGCCGTTGCTGAAGAACGTCACGGTGAAAGTCTCGGTCGTCCAGACAGCGGTGATCTCGATGTTCGAGCTTACGGTGATGGTCGAATCTACGGCTTTCTCCTCGCCGCCGACGGACCAGCACTTGAACTCTTTGTGAGAAGGTGCGGTGAAACCACATTCGGGAAGAACGTATGTCCCTGCGACGTTGACGGTACCCATAGTTCCGCTTCCGCCGTTGGCGACGAAGGATACCTCGTATGTTACGACAGGAATGTCCTCCCACAGTGCGGTGGCGGTGACATCTCCAGTTACTGTGATCTCCATTCCCGCCTTCTTCTCCTCGCCGCCGACGGACCAGCACTTGAACTGCTTCTCGGCAGGTGCGGTGAAAGTCGATGCAGGAAGGGTGAATCCTTTGTTGTATTCCACCTTCACCGAAGCCATATCACCGGAACCGTCCCCGGGTGCGAAGGATACGGTGTGCTTGACGTACTGCCATTCCGCCTTTAATGTGATGTTCTCGGTGACGGTGATCTCCGCACCCGCGTCCTTTTCTACATCTCCGACGGACCAGCACTTGAACTCCATGTGTTCGGGAGCAGTGAATGTGCATTCCGGGAGCGCGTATGCGGTACCGTAGGTTTTCGTCACCGCAACCATCTCGCCGTTTCCGCCGTTAGCATCGAATGATATCTCGAAGGATCTGAGTTCTGAAGCGAACACCGCTGTGTATGTCGCTTCGCCGGTGACGGAAGCGATTTCAGGACTCCAGCCATCGAATGCGAAGGTGTACTGTGCATTGGCGGCCTTGACCGGCGTCGCACCGCTGTAAACAGGAGTCTCGCCGTATTCGTAATCGGTGGATTGGAGCACCGCACCGTCGTAGTTCTTGAACGTTACGGTGTAGATGTTGATCTCGGTCTCGTATTCAGCGGTGTACGTCGCATTGCCCGTGACCTGTGCGATGGAGGGGTTCCATCCGCTGAAGGTGTAGGTAAACTGCGCATCGGCAGCCCTCACAGGTTCAACACCCCCATAATACGGGGTGTAGCCGTACTGTATCGAGGTTTCCTGTAATACTGTTGTACCGTCGTAGTTCACGAAACGGATAGTGTAGTAATTAATCTCCCAAATAGCATATAAGACCATATCTCCGTCGTATACGATAGGCACAACAGAACTGCTTTCGGTGGACCAGCCTTTGAATGTATATCCTGTCTTCACGGCATCCTTCAGCACCGGTATGTTATCCATATCGTAGGTATCGGGATTGGACGGATCGTTCTCTCCATCAAAGAGTTCGTAGGTTATGTCGTATTTGACAGGGGTCCATTTCGCATATACCTTCACCAAGCCGTCGGGGAATACGGAAAGATCGGCCTTGGAGCTGAGTGTCTCATCGGAGTACCATCCCTCAAGGTCATAATACTCCCTCTCGACCTGGAAATTCTCGGCGGAGGTTGCCACTCCGGGGATTCCGTAATAATCGGATTTCACCACATCGCAGTTGGTGACGAAAGTGAATCCCTTCTTGACCAAGGTCATGTTTTCACTGGTTCCCTGGAACATGAAACCTGCGAGATCGCGGTCACTTTCGAACCCGTTCCCGGAACCGTCGGTGAAAGTTATCCCGGCGAATACATAGTTGGCCAGAGTGACATCGGGGTATATTGTGACCGAAGTTAGCGAAGTACAATAATCAAACGCATGACCGTTGACCTGGGCACCGGAGGGGATGGTCAGACTCGTGATGCCCGTATTCTCGAATGCGTTCGTTCCGATCTTGACGCCCTCGCTGAGTGTGAGGTTCTTAAGGTTCGTCACGTTTTGGAAGAGATAGGATTGTACCCTGAAGCCGCTGCCTATGGTCACGGTCATATCCACAGTCGGTTTCTCGCTGTCGATTACGAAAAGACTGCGATTCTGGTTGTTCAGTGAGGCGGCGTTTATGATGACGGTCTTGACGTTGTTCCCAGGCAGGGAATAGCCCAGCGTATAATATCCATTCCCTAACGTAACGGATCCCAGGGAATCATCGAATATGTTCTGGGGGATAGATGTGACATCATCCCCGAATACGACGGAGATCATCTTGCCCGGTTCGCGAGACGCATCGGTTGTTTTGCAGAATACACTGGACAAGACAGTACTGATGTCCTTGTTGAACGTAACGGATTCGAGGTACGCACAGTTTATGAAACACGAGAGGCCAAGATACTTCAGTGTACCGGGAAGGGTCAGCTCGGATATCCCGATATTCTCGAATGCTCTTTCATAGATTTGCTCCACACCTTCGTCGAAATTCAGGGTCTTGATGTTGACACAGTTTCTGAATAGGTTGGGGCCTATGATTCTCACATGCGGACCGATGTTCACAGTCAAATCCGCAAAAGATTCTCCTGCCTCGATTCCGAAGGGTTCGGTGATAACGTAACTGCCGTCACTCCTGAAACGGTCGGCCACATCGTAGTTCAGAACCTTCAGGCCGGAGAGCCCATAGAATGCTCCGTCCTCTATGCACTCGACGGTGGACGGGATGGTAAGTTCTTCAACGTTCTTGAGTCCGGAGAAAGCACCCTGGCCGATAAACTTCAGTCCTTCAGGCAGGACGATCGATTCGAAGGTGTTGTTGTCCCCCATACTGAAGGCATTTCTAGAAATGTGCTCGAGACCGCTGCCCAATGTCAGGGTGATGATTTTGGAGCTGTATGTGAAAAATGCATCGGCACCGACCGTCTTCACGTTGTCGCCGAGTATGAGCGTCACCAGTCTATTGTTCTCGAACGCAGATGCTCCGATTTCCGTGACGTCTATCTTCGCATATGTGAGCGAAGGGATATCGGCGAACGCACCCCATCCGATGGAAGAAGTCTCTCCTTCGGAAAGCACGGATTCGATCTCGAGATGCCGCAGCCCCGAGCCAGTGAACAGAGCGCTTCCGGTGGATCTTATCGACCCCGGGAAGATGAAGGTTTCCAGACTTGTATCGTTACTGAAAGCGTAGTTATCGACCCGAGATACCTTGCTGCCGGTGCCGAAATACACGGCAGTCAGCTGTTCATTTTCCTGGAGGGATCCTACTCCGATAGTCTCCACGTCCTTCCCGATATTGACGGTCTCGAGCTTTGTGACGGTGATCGCATACGGGCCGATCTCGGTCACACCGTCGGGAACGGTGAATTCGGTACCGGCCTTAGCCGAAGGATACAGGACCAGTACCGTACCGTCGGTGCTGTACAGGATGCCGTCCGTGACTTTATACGATGCGTTACCAGCTTCGACTTCTATAGTAGCCAGATTCGGAAGACCGCTCAGACCGAACAGTCCTATCTTGGAAACATCCTTCCCGATCTCGACTTTCTGAATGGACTGCTGGGCATATATGAACCAGGGAGGGTAATCACCAGGTTCGTAATCGGGCATCTCGCCCGTACCCGTTATCGACAGTTTGTGCTCCGCGGCATCATAGGCCCAATACAGATCGGTTTCACCTATCTGGGTGGATGCTTGTGATTCCGGTTCCTCATCGGCGGACGAGTAGTCCGAGATGCCGAAGAAGACTATACATGAGACAGCCAGCACCGCTATCGTCAGTGTGACCGAAAAATAATACTTAGAGGCGGAACCCCGTTGTCTGCGAAGCCCCTCCCCCTCCAAAGGCGATGAGGTCATAGAATTGAAATCTTAACGGAACTTTATAATTGTGCGGTTCTGCAATAACCTGTCATAATGGCCGATTCAGGAGGTTGTTTTACATATTGGTAGTTGTGCATTTTCAGATAGGTCAGATCATGCACAACAACCAAATCGGCTGCCTCGCGCGGCGCGTATATATCTATCTTCAGGCCCCCCGTTTCCGAGGGGTTTCCGAGAGGCATCCGTGCATCGAGAGATTGGAATGGAGGACGGATCTCCCCGCCCCCAGGGTTTGACCGAAGTTACACAAAGGGGTGGGTGCAACGTGTATCTTCAGGTACCGTCGGGTTTGGGCTTGCTGTCGTTCACCCAATAGCCGATGGTGTTCCTCGATACACCAAACGACTCGGCGAGATTGGTGCAGTAGAACCTCCACAGCGTGTAGCACGTCGCATCGATCCCTGTCTTGCCTTTGAGTTTCCTCATGGTCCCATCAACGAATCTCGCTCCCGCCGTCGGGCTGTGTGCGCGGTACAGGATCGCTATGAGCGATCCGTTGTTCCTGTCGCCGCCGTCGATCTTGGAGAAAAGGACCTCGGCGAGACTGTACAGTGCGTCGTCGGGCGCTCTGTCCAGATAAGACCCGTAGGATAGGTCGCCATCGGCGGCCCTTAGCGCCTGCGGGCAATGGATATTTTATCGCGGATTATCTCGATTGACGTGTCCCCGTATTCGAAACGTGCTCTGGATGCCCCGGCGATGAAATCCGCTGAAAGTGCATTCAAGTTCGATTGTAACGAAGCCACGAAAAAGAAAGTGCTCAAGACAGTAACGGGGACTTTTCAAAAGACGAAATTGATAAGATAGACCGTTTCGGAAAACCCTTCGTTGTTAACGGCAACCTTGACGGAAAGAACGGTGGATATACCAGACCGACCACCAAGGACAAGGGCGAGTCTCCGACGATAATCCTAAAGACCAACCCCCGCGAGATGACCGTGACCCACGAGATGGTACATCACATGAGGTCCGTAGACGGTGACCGCGACAAATATGCGAAGACTGCATATCCTACCGATGGAAAAGGTAATGTCAATTTCTTGGCTAATGCAGCAATCAATCCCAGTTCCATTCCGCCGGAAAAGACCACTCCGACCTCCTTACCCTCACAGGCTTTCCGGACTACGGATTCGATCACGTTACCGAGAGCTTCGTATCTTGACATATTAAACACTTTGAAAATTTTACGTGCTTTTACGTACTTTTTTCAGCAAGAACTCGCGGCTTTGTGACAATTGAACGAAGTCTAGCCCATTTGCCACTTGCGGATTTGCAGACTATGAAAAAAGGCGAGATGTCGGGAGAAACATCCTCGAACACGATTGCGTAAGTAGAGAAGTGGTTCGTGGTGAATACTACCTTGCCCTCGCAGGCTTTCGGACAACTTCTTCGATCGCTCTGCCGAGGGCTTCGTATCTCACCTCATCACCTCTCTGACATAAAGCATGACAGATACCACCGTCACCGCCGCTCCCGCATAAATCCCAATCGCATGACCCAGACCGAGTCCCTGACCCGTCGACACGATGAACGATGTCACCACCATGGTCATGAACATCGCGGGCAGCGCAGTGATGAGCGAATAGAGCCTTTTATGGAAGGTCTTGAGTATGAAAACCGTGGCGGTCCACAGCACGATGCATGCCAGGGTCTGATTGAGCCACGAGAAGTACTGCCACAGGATGCTGAAGTCCAGCAGGCACAGCCCGACCACGAAGACGGACAGCAGGAGCGTGAGTGCGAGGGTGGCATTCAGGTTGGTAGGGTCCAGTCCCCTGTCGTCCTGCACCATCATCCTGGCGGACCTCAGGGCGGTATCGCCGGAGGTGATTGGGCAGACGATAACGCCGATGACCGCCAGCACCCCTCCGACAGGTCCGGCGATCGCGATGGAGATGTCATACACCGCTCCGGACGCCCCTCCCGATGCCAGGGCGTCGGTGAGTCCGGAGGTGCCACCGTAGAAGGCGAGTCCCGCGGTGGCCCAGATGAGCGCGACGACGGATTCAATAGCCATCGCGCCGTAGAAGATCATGCGTCCGTC
>Ga0256407_10002423_pt1 | contig 35742 bp, 49 predicted proteins | sample RumenRJG_04DNA_FD_193489 | JGI IMG/M metagenome (GOLD analysis project Ga0256407, IMG submission 193489) | Bovine rumen microbial communities from Lethbridge, Alberta, Canada - RJG_04 | ecosystem: Host-associated > Mammals > Digestive system > Stomach > Rumen | place: Canada: Alberta...
TCTCCTACATCTATGTTTCTAATCGCACTACCTATAGCAACTACAGTCTGGTAGGACTTCAAATCGCCTTTACTGGCAATAAGAATACCATTATCCGTAACATCTTTATCAAACCTGTCAGCAGTAATGATCAGGTCTGTGAACATCGGTTTAATCTTTGTTATCTTCAGCATTGTTGTTTTCTCTGTATTGTTTGATTTGTTCAAACCTATCCTTAAGCCATCTGTATTTGTCAGTAGTAACATACAGCTTACCTATGGAAGGTATGTTTACATTAGGCTGTAACTGATTAAACTCTTCATCAGTAAGGTCTTCTTTTAGAGGGAGTGAGGTTATATGCTCCCTCACAGCCCTCCAATAAGACCTGTAAACCCTGTTCACAAACTTTTTGGGTAAGGACAGGTTTTCAGCCACTTCAGCCACAGCTTTCTCATAGATAAAGTCTCTCATTAATTCTACTTTTTAAATAGTATCATCAGCTGAAAGTATTCATCGTTATCCTGTCTTATGTTTGGAATAAGTCTAGGATTGATCTTACCTTTATCTATAATCTTGCTCTTACGCAAGTTACTCATTACCACATAGAAATGTTGTAAAGAGATATTACATTCATCCATTACCTTTCTTTTAGTGGCATCACTCATAACCATTTCATCAAGAATAGCCTGATCAGTAATACTCTTACTTAATTCCCATCTCTGTTTCAGGAAGCTGGCTATGACATCAATCTCTCTATTAGTGAGATTAATGACTGGCCTGAGAAATACACACCACCAGTGGAAGAAATCGTACTCTTTGGCTACAGGTATGGTAATGATGTTATTGGGCTTGGGTAGTTTACTCCCACTCCCACTCTTAGAGCCGGTAGGCTTTTGTGCAGTATCCATAGCCATTCCGTTCTAATGATGAATCAGTTAATCTTTAACTTCACTCTGTGCTTCCTCTTCAGACTCAACAGGAGTAAGGGCAGTCTCAATCTCTTGTGTACAGTTGTAAACAAATGTATCACTGAAGCACTCCTTGTTCTCAACAACCTTGAACAGATAATCCAATCTCTTGAACAGATTGGTCATGTCTCTCATCTGAATCTCCTTCATCAATTTCTGATACAGCTGGTTGCAGGCAGCATTCAGCTCAGACTCAGTGTACTTCTTCTCTTCCATCTCCTGTGCATTGGCACTGGCGTTCATTTCTTCAATGTTCTCCATGTTATTTACTATTAAAAATTTAATTATAATTTTCCATTTTGTTGCCTAATAATCAGAGTTTTCTTGAGTTTAGACAATAATTTCTTAGCTACCACATGATCAAAAAACAGAAAAACAGTATCTACAAGTTTTCCGTAATGATTCCATTCAGGACATACTTCTTTGATAATGTCTATGCAATAAGGACTCTGCAGAAGTTTTCTGCGTAAGTCTTTTACAGAGAGGTTCCATATGGGATTTCCTTCATAAGATTTACGTTTGACTACATACTTATGACCATAACGTTTTTCATAAAGTTTTTCCCATTCAAAGATACTTCCTGTGACAACATCCAGGCATCCACAATCCATACAGTAATCTGAATCCTCTACGTCAGGTATGTAACCTATCTTCAGACTGTAGCATTTAGGACAGTAGCTGACTGGTTCTAAATCATATTCATTATGATCTGGTGTGTTATTCATGGTTATATGAAGTTAATCACAATCCTCGTAATACAAGAGGAAGTAGGAATCTTCTTTACATATAAGCTTCAATACATCCTCCTTCATTATAGTTCTCTCATTAATTACATCTACCAGATGTCTTATTGAATCTGCATTTAGAACCGTCAGCTGCTTATTTGTGTTTTTCATGGTAGTTGTATATTACTTCAGACTGCTTACTTCTTTTTCGTTGTCTTTTTAGCTACGGCACTCATAGCCGCTGCTCTCTTGTTAAGATCTGCTGCCTGTTGTTTTGCAACCTTGACAGCCCTATTCAATCTTGCTTTATCTGACATAATCTCTTGATATCTTGCCATTGTCATAGCATCATCTTGAGCTTGCCATTTCTGTTGTTCTGATTTACTGATCATGCTGTATATTGATTTAAGTTTTGTGGATAGCTAACTTGTTAAAGTATTACTTTAAGAAAGCTCGGCTTATTATCTTATTTGTAAGATGTTACATTAGCGAGTATCTTAATTGTAAATTCACTGCAAAGATAATTAAAATCAATGAATATTACAATTATACTAATTAAAACCCTAAGATTTATGATTATTTAACTTTAGAATACTACATATAAAAACAGGATATCCGAAGATATCCTGTAACAAATTATATATGAAGAGGTTATATGAGGTCTCTGAAATATTTGTACATTTCCATAGTGAGATACCCTATCAGATATGCAGCATCTTCACTATCTTCAGAAACCTGGTAGTATCTACAAATGTGCGATTGGACATGCTTAGCTTCATGAATTAAAGTATTGAAGAACTCTGCTTTACTTGTGGTTAAGCCTATTGTGACAATACTTATTCTTTTATTGTAGTCTGTTGCTGTAAAACCTGAATTAAGTTCTCCTAAATCAGACTTATAACAGATATACACTGTCCAATAACCATTAATGTCGATCGATTGACTTAGAGCATTTCCTCCCAATCTATGGCAACACCTGTGTAACACATGTCCGCGTACCATCTGTTAAATACTATACCATCATAACCGTCTGGGTCATCTATAACATTCTTGACATACATGGCAAGACGACGCTCATCAGGAATACTAGTACCTAAGAAGTCAGCCTTACACATGTTAGCCACATAGACAGAATCATACAACTGGTCATTCCTTAATGAGACACCATGCTGAGTAAGCATATTCTTCACCTGTTCTTTAGTATATGGAACAAGTGGTTTTTCCTTACCATCTTCTTTGGTAGTCATTAAGCTAGTTGCAAATTCAAACAACTTCCTGTTGAAATGTGGACCATAATGCCTCATATAGGCGATCATAGCTTCAGGCATTTCATCAAACTATGTAAAGTTGACTCTTCTCATGGCTTTAGCGTCTGTAGTTATATCTGCCACCTCTCATATGAGTACTCATTCCACTGCGCTCAGAATATTCATAGTCCTCATCATCATAGTCTTCTTTAGATGTATCTGCATCTTCAAGGCACTCAATGAATTCAGTTACATATTCTTCCATCTCTTTGGCTTTCTTGAGCATGTGTTTCTTATCCTTCTTAGATCTAAAAGACATCAGTATCATAACATTTATTGTTTTGGTTCATTTACTTTAGCCATGTTAATCAGCATCTGTTTTAGTTCCAAAACCTCGTCTTTAAGTGTTTGGATAACCCTATCTTTTTCTTTTTCTGCTTTCAGAGTAGGATTGAGTTCTTCAAGAATGTTCTCATATTCAGGTATGAGTTGTTTATGTTTCTCATACCCGCTTACAATGTTTTTGCTATTCTATAGTAACTCACTTACGTGGGAACTCATGGCTGCTTTACTATCAGCAAGGACAAAAGCATCTGGACCAAAGTTGGCTATACTGTTAGAACATGGAACTCTTTTGAATTCCCTTCTTTCTCCATCAACAGTGGCAGTAATATCCATTACCATTTCAGCATTCTATCCAAAGACTGCATATTGTGGCCTAGGTAAAGAAACGTTGATAATGGTTCCACTTAAAAGTTTAGGATCATTCTTTGTTTCGAGAATGTACAGAATACTGTTTTGGCTTAAGTTAGTGAACATGGTTATACATTATTAAGGGATTGTAGTAAGAAGCTGCATTGAACTGGCACACTTGTCATACCATATAAGGTAAACTCCAGCAGGAGTAATCTGTGCTCCAGTAGCAGCTGTGCCGCCAACAACAGTTAGCGTCTGTAAAAACTCATTAGAGCTGAATACAACAGGAAGAGCTGCACCACCGGCAGGAATCTCCTGAGTAAGCCTGAAGGCCAGCAGACCGCTGTCAGCCAAACCCCTGAATGCCCTGCGCGGAATACCGATAACCACATTATCTGTGGTGACCTCCACTGATGTGGAAGCAATCATCGGAATACCACGGACATTAGAGAAATTACCTGGATAGTTAGTAGTACCAATCATAGCTCAATCCAATCAGTTCCAGAAGTTATTCTGCGGATAAAAACCATAGTTACCCACCCAAGGAGTAGCGTTAGCTGCAACAATGTTTGGGTACTGCACAGGAACAGTGTTTGGCTGCTTTGCTGCAAGAACATTGATCTTCTCATTCAGTGCATTCATAGCAGCATTAAAAGCCTCAGTCTGCTTGTCATTACTGATTTGGCCACGGAGCTGCGTGATGATGTCACCTTGGGTGTCAATCTTGTTCTGCAATTCACGCTCCTTCAGGTCACAGAACTCCTTGGTGATAAGAGTGTTCTGGCCTGCAATGGCATTCAGGATGCTGTTGGTGTTACGGTCTGCCTGTGAACCAAGCTGATTGGTCTGTTGGCAGATAGCCAGCTTATCCTCACCATTGAGTTGGGCAAGCTGCAAGCGTACATTAGCGTCATGATTGTCAATAGAGGTTTGCAGAGCATTGGTCTGGTTAGCAATAGCCAGACGGTTCTCACAGCAGCACTCACAAATCTGACGTGAGAGGTTAGCGTTACCTAACTGGAGAGCGTTGATGGTCTCCAAGCCACTCATACCTACTTGTGCGGTAGCCTGAGAGATACCTAACTGCAACTGACCAAGAGTGGTCTTTACGGTGTTGATGTCAGAGTTCAGCATGGTAGCAAGCTGGTTCAAGGCATCTGCACGGCCATTGATAGCCTGAAGCAGAAGATCCCTGCCTGCGTCATTGTTCATCTGGTTAGCGAGGAAGCCGGTGCCATTGTTACCACCGAAGCCACCAAAACCATTACCATAACCACCCCACATCATCCACAGGAAAAGCACCCAAATCCAGTTACCGTTGTTGAAGCCACCGTTGTTCATCAAGGTCATCAGCAGCGCAGGATCAATGTTGCTCTTGTTGGAATCAGGAAACATAAAAACTTTACTGTCGTCCATAGTTAATTTGATTAAAGATTATACGAAAGATGTCATATAGCTATATTGACGAAGCAAAGTTATAAAGCAAGCGGCAGCACTGCTAACAATGCCACCGCTTACACTAAGCAACTAAATATCAATTATTTACTTTTAGGAGTGTATTTAAGTATATCACTCCTGCGCCAGTACTTCTCCTTAAATCCTGCTTGATGTTTACCTTCTGGCAGGAATCCGTCTTTCACAAGGTTATCAAATGTCGCCCTGCTTATATTTAGATATTGACAAGCCTGATACTTACTCATTCTGTTATCAGTTATCTCAGAGAGCATAGATATGATCTTCTGCTCTTCCTCCTCAGTGATATTGGAATTACCAGCATCAATATCATTCAGTAATTTTACCAGCAGCTTCCTTATTACACTTAACATAATGATATAGAACTAAAAACAGGAATATGCCAGCTATATTGAAATGTAACATAACCATGTTGTAGGCACTCAGTGGAATACCTACATAGTAGTCAAAGATATTGATAATATCAGATACCAGAATGTAGTACAGAAACATTCTGTGATATGCGCAGAACCTGAACACATAGGTAGCTATCAGAATGAACAACCAAGGCAGCAAAGACATACCGCATATGTGACTCAATACAGGAGCATCAATGCCAACAAGAGCTAACGCTGTATTCAGCAGATAGCACATAGCGGTTATCATTGGTATGAACTTAAGCACCACAAGCAACAACTTATGACTTTTTCTTTGTAATTTTGCCTCCATTGTCATATCCCTTTTTCTTGATACCAGCTTTAGGACTCATAGGTTTGGGCCTTACCGCCTTGTCTTTTAATGATCTTGATTTTGCTTTCATATTACAAATACAGTAAAATTAGTCATTCCAAACATCACCATTCATACTGTTACGGAGTTTAAGGTCAGAATAACCGCATTGCTCTTTTAGAATAGTATCTGTCATAGCAATTCTTTTCTCAGTAACCCAAAGGTTAAACACTACGTCATTCGTACCATATTTTCCATACAGTATATTCAAGTTATTAATAGTATTACCATTATATACGACAAATGGATGATAACAAGAACGATTTCTATATATTGTTAAATTAGGTATATTACTATTTTCAACAAAACCACTTTCCATGCCTCCATTGTCTGAAAATGAAATACCACTACAATTTATTATATCAGCGTTTTTGATATAATGTACTACAATAGTACTATTACCATCTCCTCCTATACAAGTACAATCTTTTAAACACCAATCTCTGCCCCATTGCCAACTATCTTCAATATCGCCAAGCAAAGGAGTTATAGCACCATACCCGCCATCAGTAACTGATTTTTCTTTAGCAATATTTGTAAAAGTACAATTATCAATTAATGTATTTAATGCTTGAGGGTTAGTTATAGCCGTTGTTCTAGTATCATGCCAAGTACAGTTTTTATAAATATTACCAATAGAATATTTAGGATTAAACATAAGAAGCCTACCATTAGATGTTCTTGACTTCCAATCTATATCATTCTTATCATCAAGTTCTGAGTCATACACTTTGCCATAACCAGTCATTATAACATATTCAGCATTTGCAGGTATAACTATTTGTTCATACAACCTTGATTTAATACTTGAGATATATGTGTTATTGGCAGTGTAGAAAGATGCAAAAATTTCACGATGCGTACCAGCATTTCTATATCCGCAATACCCTCCTCTGCCAAAAGCTATAACACCAACTGAATGATTTGGGTTAACATTAATAGCTTGTGTAATAACCATATCTTGAGCATCTACTATTGCTCCAGTTGTTAAATCAATTCGCTTGCCGCCTGTAAATTGAAGTTCAGTACCTATGTTGAGATTGAGTGATGATATTCCACCATCATAACCAAGAGAACCACTTACATCAAGATTTTCAAATGAACAATATTTACTAGCATTCATCGAACACACTGATATATGTTCTCCAGTATTACCTGTCTTGACTTTGGCTGTATCAAAGTCAAATCCTTCATAACACCCAGCAACAATCCCATTCTTAATATGAACATCAAAATTATCACTCAACATTAAAACTTGACCACTTACTAGGTCATCAAATTGAACGGCTTTAATTGTACTACCATTTAAATCTACAGTAAATTCATCAGGAAATGCTATATTATCACCAGATGTTGATGTATTACGAACATAATATATAAAGCCATCATCAAAGTAATCAGTATCATTCTTTTTAGGCTTTTGACCGACAGTAGGTACAGAATATGCTATTAACATATTCTCGCCAGAATCTTTCGCCTGTTGAAATGTTATTTCTTCGATATTTGTAATTGCTGTATTTACTATAGTACATTTATAAAATGTTTGTGTACCAAATGTAGCATGAAAGTCAATCCAATACGTATTTTTTAACATAACAACACCATTGTACCCACTTTCTTTTACATTGGCAAAGAAATCTGAAAGTGCTGCCTTGTTATCATACGCAATTTGAATATCATTATCATTAGGAACAATACCAAACTCTTCAAGGTCAGAATCTTGCATTTCATAGTAGTTAGGTATTACTTCATTTCTTACAAGTACATTATAATACCATGTTGGGCTACCCACACCGTTACTGTCAATACATCTTATACTAAACCATGTTTCTCCACTACTGGCAAAGGTTGGGGTAGATAATTTAAATCTACCCCCATAAGTAGTACGTTTTGTTATACTCCCACTTGCTGTGGTTATAATTACTGTAAATGTATTATCTATTGTATCATAGTTTAGTGAAGACATTGTGTGAGTATCAACAAAATACTCCAGCTCAATACTGCCACCGACAGGAACAATAGGGTTAAATCGCTTAATAGTTAATACTGGACAAGAAGCATTAGTTACAGTAGTAGTCAAATTTTCTGTATTATCTTGAAGAGTATCTGCAATATTTCCATAAATTATATCGTTGTCAATATTGGTTGTCTTACTTGTACTGAATGTGATTACACCATTTGATACGGTATATGTGATAGTATCAGCACTCTGCACATCATCGACAATGTTGTAAATCTGACTTCTGTCATATTTTTTATACCCAGCTACGAGTTCTCCACCAAGCAATGTGCTATAATCAGTACTAGTAATATTTACCACCTCACCTTCAGCACTCAAGTTAACATCGCCAAAAAACAAATCACCGTCTTTTTCCTCAAATCTGGGTTCAGAAGATGTCATAGCTATTCCAACTCCATCCATAAATAGCTTAGCGCCATCCATGTATAAACCATCCTTATTAATTGCATCATCTATAGATGCAATAATATATTTACCATTAAAAGACAGAATGTTTCTTCCGTCTTTAATGCTTAAGCAAAGACCAGATTTAGTTACCATGTTAATACTCTCCTTCTTCGTAAGTAGTCATAATACTTGCATACTTAGACCAACCGCTTTCACCTACTTCATCACCATCATTTTGAACATGATTTTGATACAGGCTAAGTACTGTTACATCGTTACCATCAACTGTAACAGTCTTATTAGGGATTTTAATGGATGAAACATAAGTTGTTATCCAGTCAAATGAAAGGTCAGGAGGCGTATTAGAAGTACATACTACAGTAGCACCTGTAACTGCAAAAAAAATATTTGTTGTAGTAGCTACAGACTCCATACTAAAATCACCTATAATTAAAGTAACATCTTTTCTACGTGATAAGAAAAAAGAAATGTTTGTTATATCACTTGTATCCCAAGTTCTTATATCTACTGTAATAGGACCATTGTTGATATCCTCTGTACTTAAAAAAGAGCTTAAGTCAGTCACTCCTGTTATATCAAATCCTGAAAAATCAAAATAGCCCGATGTACGGAAAGCAGTAAAAGGAGAAAACGTAGTATTGGTAGTATTACCACTTAATTGAATATATTTCAATGTAGTTTCTGGTGTTGAATTATTAGAGCCAATAATTCTATGTAAATACACATTATTAGTAATAAGTCTTTTTATTGAGGTTATTCTATTTGTTAAATTAAAAATAATTTGTAGACCATTACCATATCCAATAAATTTTTGGTTTCCAAAATCTATATCTATCGTTGTATTTTGAGAATCAAATTCAAAATCTATAGCATTAAATGTTGAACCATCATAAGCATCAGAAACAGCGCTATCTGCTGTTTTTACCGCCTCTGCTATTTCAGCAAACGAGTAGTTATTTATACCTTTCGTAAAAGGAAGTTCACACCAAACAGCATCTCCAGAACTAGGTTTAGTTCTGCCTCTATACTTAATTTTACCAGAGCCAGTTGCTCTAATAGTAACGCCATCGCGCACTCCATCAATCTCAGCACCGATTCCATCAACAAATCGCTTGCTCCCTATGTGCCAAATAATCTTATTTATATTATTTCCATTAGTGTCAATATCACTAAGAAACCAAGGAAACGTAACATTAGTTACTCTTGCTTTAGAGTAAGCCTCAGCGAAAGTCCCTTTAATGGGAATAGCTTTAGTAGCAAGGTCTTTACCCATTTCAGCAGATAAAGCTTTTTCCTCACCACCGTCTTCAAGGTTATTTACTACTTCAAGTTCACCTACGGCACCAGTATAACCACTGTTACCTTGAGCGCCTTGAGCACCGTTTTTAATGACAACTTGTGTAGTTTCCCCATTAGGAAAAGTGAAGGTGATGATATTATCACCCCCACTTTGTTCACTAGATGTGGTTTGAGTTACAGTAGGGGTTACAGATTCAGGGTCAACAGAGTGCTCCTCTATCTGTGCTTCTAAATCCTGTACGGCAGCTTGTATTGCATCATATACAGTTTTGCCGCTTACAGCATGAGTTGAGTTTGGGGTAATAGCACCGTCAATTGAGATGCTGCCACCTTCACCTGAACCTGTCTTTACTTCAACAATCTGTCCGTCTATATTAATGAAGAATTTACCTAGATTCTTATCGTACAGTAATTTATCAATTTTTGTAATCATTGTATTATTATTTTATCGTTATTCTGAAAGCGCTAATCTTAAACCAATAGTATTACTTTTAGTGCCTATGGATCGCATATTGCGATAACCAGAGCGACAATTTTTTGCCTATTCAGCCCACGATCCTCCACGTAAAGGCTTAAAAGAGCCTGTCTCTGGACCAACTGGATCAATGATTGGTTGAGTATAATTATCAACATACCATTGATACTCTTTATACCAATCCTGACACCATTCCTCCACATTACCGCTCATGTCATACAGGCCCAACTCATTTGCTTCCTTTTGAGCTACGGGTTGCGTTTTGCTGCCGCTGTTAGTGCTATACCATGCAACTGGAGCAGGGGTATTGCTACCTGCAAAGATGTACCCTTTACTCTGATTTCCTCCCTTTGCGGCAAATTCCCATTCAGCCTCGGTCGGGAAACGGAAATTCATTCCAGTCAACCTATTAAGAGAGTCAATAAATTCCTGACACATCTCCCATGAAACATTATCCACAGGCCTTTGAGGATCGCCAGGGAATGCACTCGGGTTACTACCCATGACAGCTACCCACAGTTCTTGAGTCACCTCGGTCTGGCCAATCTTATAATCGGATACTGTGACAAAATGTTGAGGTCTCTCGTTGGTACCTGAGCCTGTCTGAGTGGCTGGAGTTCCCATCAAGAATGTATCTCCTTTTATTGAAATCATATTAAATGATACTCCATTAGCAGTAAAAGATTCAATTGTATTTCCTTCAGGAGGCGTTATAGGATCTTCAGGTTGGTCGCAAGTAACAGTATACTCAGCATTATAACATATTATAGGATATGTTATACGATGATTTCCTCCTTGCGGAATGTCTATGCCTGTAGAAGAATTTTGAGTATTCCAAGGATAATATTCTACTTCAGAACCGTCACTAAATATTAGTTTAGATGTCTCTGTTGATGTAACAGAACCAGAATGGGCAATGTAGAAATCGAACGAAGAACTATACATGCTGCATTCAAACGTTCTACTGTCTCCGTTATTTATAGTATATGTGGTATTAAAGGCACCACTGCGTATGGTGCCAAGATATACATCACACCCAACAGCTTTAACAGTTACATAGAACTTATTATTATTTCCAGCATACGTCCAATTGTTAATGTCTAAAATTCCACTGAGAACCTTATTTATTTCATTAACTGATTCTTTAGCGGCAGTAATGGCTGCCTGTTTATTTGTGTCCCAATTGGATGATACACCACATACTTGATTATTTTTCCAGTTAGTCCAAGGAATATTCTTTTCATTAACAAAGTCATAATTAGGAACTAAGTCATCATTGCTTACGCTAATACCTTCATGATTATAATATTTAAGGATAGACTCAACGATAGTGCAAGCTGCAGCATAACATGGCAAACCTTCACATATATGAGCATAATCAGCATAAAAGTTTCTAGGAGCATAACCTGTAGGAAGATCTCTAAATGAAGATTGTGCACGCATTCTCCACATGGCAGGAGCTATAGGAAAGAATAAGTCAGCCTTTGAATTTTCTCCGCTAATTACAGCCTTAGCCATATCCAAACAGTAAGCTGGAGAGATAGTCTAATTTTGATTATCAATAGTAAATCCCTTAATGTAATCAGTTAACTCTTCATCAATAAGGTTATAAGCTGCTTCAGCAGATTGACTTACATTACTTTTATTATCATCACTTCCTGCTCCAAATCTATACGCTTGAATAGTTACAATATCCCAAGGTATTTGCTCTTCGCTATCCCCTCCTATATAATCATATGTGAGTGTTACTGCATCATTTGGACAAAAAAGAACATCTGTTGAATAATCGTGAAATTTACACTACCATTTTGTGGATGTATCTGAATCTGGTGAGCCAGTATCTATGTAATACAGATTGCTGATGCTTCCAGCTTCTAAATGCGTACTTGGCGTGGTATTCCATTTACTTACGAAGTTATGCAAAAATTCACCTCTATGGAGAGCTAAAACCATTAAACAGTCAATGCCGTATTTCTTAAGTATAAATGGAACATATCCCCAAGCATCCTCAGAATGGGAGTTACCTATCACAAGAATATTCAGTTTTGTAGGAATTGTACTAGGCTCATCAGGGTCTGGGTTATCAGGACCTGGAATAACACCACTTTCAGCAGCTTGAATAATACTGTTAATGAAGCTACGTATATCAGGAGCAGCCTCATAGCCGGTAAGAGTTTCCTCTATACCGGCTTTTAAAGCAGCTGCGTTGAGCTTATTTCTGAACATTGCGGCATTATCACTAAGTTTGATAGTTTCTAAGTCACCGAGTTCTTCAATAGCCTTGTTTGCCTTACTGCGTACATTAAACGCATTATTTTGAATATCTATAGTATCCATTATTAAAATTCTTCATAATTTGCCCATTCTGACCATCCAGGCGTTTCTTCGTAAGTTGTTTTACAATTTTTTGGAACATATATTTTATCTATATGCCTCTTGTTCTAATTAATCCAATTATAAGTTGTATTAATGCCAGGAGGTGTTGTAGATGCGATGTAAATTAAAACATTTTTCGTCATAGTCCTAGTCTGGAAGAGCCAAGCATTTATGTTAGACGCAATATTAGATGTTACAAAATTTCCTAATTGCAAAACAACTATATTGTCACTAGCTAGAGCTGCATTCATATTTACTAACTCACTTGATGTATCCCAATCTTCCAAATCTAAAATACTGATTTTTACAGACGCAAAGGCATATGCCATTCTTGACAATGCACTCATATCCCACGCATAAAGCCCATCGATCTTCTCTAACTGGGAACATCCGCTGAATATTTGTGAGATGTTTACAATAGGCGCGTTGGCCTCCCCTCTTACAATCATGCCTTTAACCTCAGTAAGTGAACTACATCCTCTAAATAACTAATATAGAGAATTGGTATAGTTTCCTTCATTGCTTACAATCGGTATTCCGCCAAAATCGACAGATTCAATCATTGGAGAACTTAAGCTATTAGGGAATGAGCTTGTAGGAGATACAAAGCTAGTAATATTCTCGGATGATGAAATATTAATTGTACCTATTCTTTTACCAGTATCTTCATAATCCGCCCAAGTAAATGATTCTCCGTTTATTTTATATGCTGAATCTAAATCATCAGTTGCGATAACTTTAATAACATTTGTTCTTGCTGTAGCTATAATACGGATTTTCCCCTCATACTGTTCGAATACTTCGCTCAAAATTGTGAGTATTCCATTATTGTCAAAATCAATATATTCGTTACTTATTTCTCCTTGTTTAAATAATGTAACGCTGCCAATCTTAACAGTAATATCATTGTTCAATGTAGCATTTTGTATGGCAATAATTTTTACGCTATAATCTTCGTGAGGGTTAATTTTCCCTTCAGCATAATATAAAGGCTCTTGAAAACGATATACGATATTTTCTGTAACATCGACACAAACAGCATTCATTAACTTTAATGTTACAATGCGATATGGGATTTCTTCATCATCCTCATCGCTTGCACTAGGTTTTGGCTGAGCGCTCGCATTAATGTAAATATCCGCTCCAACATTAGTAATATTCACCTTGCCTGTGTCTGGTGAGTATATTAAATTTCCATAATCGATGTCTTTCTATAATATGGCACCAGCATTTCCTACTATTGAAATTGAATCAGGTAATACATTTTGTTCTTTATCTATTACATCTAACATACCGCTGTAATTTCTACCACTAAATATTTGTGCGGGAGATTTAAGTTTAATTCCTGATGAAGAAGGCGCTAAGTCTACAAGGTATATTGTATTATCGTATACTTGAGTACTTTCTACCTCGAAAACAATGTCACTTTGTACGTTTGGTATATTAATAACACATCGTTTGTTATTGCTTTCTAATGTGCCATATTCTTCAATGTTGTTGTGTGTATACTTAACAGAAGATAATTCATATCCCGTAACAGCGTCAATACTTATAGTAAACGGCATATTCTCTGCAGCTTGAGTAGAAGGAGGCGCCCAGGTGTATCCATTACCTAACTGTAAACCATATACGTTGTAAGTCCTTCCAAAAGTCTGATATTCAGCAATTATGGTAATATGACTATTAACATCATTTATTTGAATGTTAGCAGGAAAGCCAAACGGTGTGGTCACTGTATTTCCAGATTCATTATATTGAACCTTGATATCAGTTATTTCAAACTGATTTTCTGATATAGCAACATCATCTGCCCAATCCACACGACACCTGAAAGTGTCACCCTCAGTAATATGATCGTTATTTGGTGTGAACTGAATATAAGGTGTTACAATATTCGACGGATATATTACATTGTATGGTACTTTAGATCTTGAAGTGCCTTCTACATATACATCAGTTTCACCTGTTATATTATATACTGTAATTTGCACACCTCTTTTGTTGCTATCATTAATTGTTACGGTTTTTACTTCCTAGGATGTACCTCCATGTCTATCAATTATATATTTTACAATACCTGTTAAAAATTTATCTGCTGCAGGAGTCACATTGAATGTAGCAAACCCACCAGATTGTACAGTAGCTGTTTCTAAGTCAGTGACAACTTGTAATGGAGAATTATTGTGTACTCTTACAAGTACTCCATCTGAAATCTGCCAAAGATCAGGTCTGCCCTCCTCAAACGCAAGATTTGCTAATGAATTTTTAAGTTTATCTACAGCACCTTTTAACACATTGCCCTGTTTAGCCGTAAGTGCCAATGTATCACTCTCAGAGTCTAAGCCATCATAAAGACTAAGTTTGTTTTCTTTAATGTCTTTAAGAGCCTCTTCAATAGCAGCATCAACTTCGTCATTTGTTGCATATCCTGCTTGTTCAATTGCAGTAACTCTTGTGCCGAGACTTGAAATATTAGTTGTATTGGTACTAGTGTTAGTAGTGTTAGCGTCAATATCAGTCCTTATCTAGTTAAGAATATCAATTAAATCTCCATTTACGTAGCCATCTAATTGATCTATCAGTGATTGATAACTTTGGAATAGAGGCTCTCCAGTTTCTCCAATAGCTTCAAACAGCTTAGTAAGAGCTGCTTGTATTGTGATAGAAGACTCGCTTTCACCAGTAGGATCAGTACACATGATGTCTGTAGCATTGAATTCTTCTGGAGTAGATCCTGTGTTAATAAGTGATTTAATGTATTCAATAACACTCTTAAGAGTCTTGTACTAAGTACTATCTATCCCATCAATGCTGATAGGCATACTACCCACGTTAATGTTTTTAATCACATAGTCAACTAGTACGGCAAGATAAATTAATCTGTTTCTATCATTATAAATAACAGGAATACGCGTATTCTCATCAATAATAGAAGTAATAGGAAACTCTGTGTCGCGAACAGAAAGTCTCTTTAGATACTCTGCAATCCTTTGTATGTCTTGTTTAGTAAGCATATCTATTGTACATTAATTTATTGAAATTTACAACTTAACTGTTAACCTTTTGCTCTACAGCCTTTAAACGGTTATCTAATCCTTCAAAGAGTTTGTATACAGCTTCACATGTTGGGATTGATTCATGAGCGTTTTCATCAACTACACCTGTTACAATAGTTCTTCCTATAAATGGCTCAATTCCTTGAATCAAATCAATCAATGCGTGCATAGACACGAGACACTGAGGGTTATCAGTATCATCAGTAACAATACTAAACGTATGACCACCGAACTTAAATTTATTCTTTACGTATTCTATAGTATTACTCATATTAATTATTGTAATTAAGTTTGTTTAAATGAACTTTACACCTGTTCGTAAACAGCTTTGGATATCGTCCTTCTGCATCTTTATAATCTATTTCATGCCATTCTGCTACATTGGTTGTGCAGTCCTACATGTATATACGTCCATCATCGCTAATACGAAGTACCTTTTTCTCTGTTTCCGGATCTTTTGGTAAATCCCAACAGAAACGATAAGTTGTAAATGTATTATTTGTTATCTGATGATATCTTTTTGGACAAGAAAAGCCTATTGTTTCTCTTAGCAAACCCCAATGACGGTATATCTAAGCTCCATAGACGTTCTTTAATAATAATAAGTTTAGGTTATGATTGTTTTCAAAACAAATATTGTTGCTGTTATGCACAATTACTCCACGTCTTCCAAATAGGTTATCACACCCACTGACGAAGAAGTTATCATTTCTTACACTTTCTTCTATGTCGATGTAAGCGTTTTGAGTACTGAATCCTCCACATGCTTCAGTACGTTCTGCAGCAATATTCCATGTTATACAGTTTTCAAAGAAGCATTGGTTAGTGTTTTTATTGTCAAACATACAAGATCTATCATCGTGTATTGTACAGTTTCTATAACCACTGCACCATGAATGTTTGTGCCCAATAAGGAATGGTTGTCCATAAGTCCAGATTCCACCATAATACATCAGTCTACAACTTTTAGTTTTCATGCTGTTTGCTCCAAATGAGCTGTAACCAACATACTCGGCATCTTTTGGTATAAGAACTGGACCTGCGTCACAAACTTTAGCTGTTTTTATGAACTGACGTTCTGAGTTGTAGAAATGCACAAAACACTCTTTACCTTCAAGTTTGGAGAAAAATCCACGTTCAGCATTACTTCCTTTCTCCATATCCATAACTGGACCCCAAAAATAATCACCATGACTATGAAAGGTAATGCGATCTTTAAGATAAGTGGATTGTGTATTAGAGGAGCCTTGTCGTATTCCAGTGTTTTCACCACCTTCTGTGGTACGCATAAGAATTTTTGTAGATCTCAGTATAGACTCAAAATTACTATCAGTATCCGTTGAAACCGCTTCTGTTATATGTTTTTCTCCATTATAATCAACATACCCTACTCCGTTATAGGGCATAGCTAATCTAGTAGATTCTACGCGAAGAGATCTATGCCCATAATCTTCATTATTCTCAATACCGGCATCATAACCTAGGCAATACCCTAAATCGCAGTTTTCAAAAGAACAAAAATCACAACCCCAAAACGCAGTATTACCAATCCATTCTGTTAAATCCGCCCCACTAGTTGTATAGTTTATGTCGTAATATTTATAAGTTCCATAGATTCCTCCATTCTTCACATGGGTGTTGAAGTTGCAGCTTAAAGGGGCCACAAAAGAAACCGATATGTCGTTAACCTGTAAGGCAGTTATTTGACCCTTATTTAAGTCTAATGTAAAATTATCAGGAAACTCAATGAACGACCCTCCACTATATTTATTTGAATCTTGATTGTAAGGTATCCACGGCTTCTGTAATTTCTTATACCAAATGTCGTACTGAACAATATTATCCGAATTCTAGTTACGTTCTTCTTTTACTGCATGTAAATCAGTAACTATATTGATTGCCTTTGGAAGTTTTAGCGTGCATTGAGTATGTCCTAGATTACTTGCGAAAGCTCGGGATGCTTCCATTAATCTTGTTAATGCTATTTTATTATTAGCCGCAATCCTGCGTACTTCTTTTATATCTCCTTCCACTTCCTCATAAAAACCTGTAGCACTATCTTTTATTAATTCTCCAGGAGGTGCCTGAAGATAAGATGATAACGGAGTTCCGTTGTAAGAGAATCTAAGTTTATAGACGCCGCTTATATCCTCCTTTTTGTTAGGTCTGGTATTAATCAATGTTGCATATTTGTTTAAATACCTTTTCTCCCAAGATTGAACGTCATACTTATATATGAACCCTTTATCAGATAAAGTAGAGTTCCCTCTATTTACTCCATCTGATACAGTGATTATAATTTCATCTACAATACCTCCATTCCTTTTTACTTCTACATGGTAATCCGCTACTATAGTGCTCTTAACCACATATTGACTGTGACTGCTATCCAACTCTCCTAGAAATCTTGTACTAGGATTCGTAAGAGTATTGTTCTGGCCTGTATCAATGTAAGTGTCTTGTGATTGATCTTGGGATTCTGAATATTTGAAAGATCCAGAGAATTCCTGAATCTCATCCAGATCAACAACATAATTATCTGAATTTTCAACTAGTATCTTAAAGTATGAAGTATAGGAACCTACACCATAGTCATTCACACATTGGAGAGACAGAAAATGAACACCTTCGTCATTGCTACTAAAGGGACCTATCTCAATAACTTGTTCACCGCCAAATGATGTACGCTTCCACGTTCTAGGAGACATTCCACTATCATAGTGTAAATGTTCATCCAATTTGATTATTGTAGTATATGTAGCTGACAAGTCTTCAGTAAAGGTCATAGTATCATTATTTCCACACTTTCTTCTATCATCTCCATCTACAATGAAATAAGGAATAGTTAACATAACTCCATCAGATGCAGGAATTCTGTCTTTAAATTTACGCACAAAGATCTGTGGGCAAATCCTGGCATGAAAACTCATGTCAGTTTCCTTATGTTCTCTTAACTCGTTCGTATAGTTATTAACAATCATTTAAGCTGTAGTTTAGTATTATTTTCCTGTAATACTGATAAATATGTTCTAATTAACCTCCATGTCAATATGGCACTCTACATTATTGGTTACATCAATAGAATTGATTACTGGAGCATAATGATACACGCTATATAAGTGCTGCCACCATATATGCTGGGAAATTGTATGACCTTCAGTAGTACTGATAGTTATGCCTGTTAGTCTATGCCCTTTTTCAACAAAGAAATATCTGGTAGTAATTCCTGCGGCATTAGCAGTACCTGTTGGTATATCGTAGTCGCCTGTATTAGTTATTTCGCTGTAAGCATTAGTTTGAATAACTACCATAACGGGCCAAGGATTATGTACTGTAGAGTTGTCGCAGTAAATTTGCCAAGGATTGTTGCATGCGCGAATAGCAGATTCTCTTGCAATAGCACAATTCTGTTCTGTAACCCCTGAAAAAACAGCACCTCTACCAGGAAGTAAAGCTCGCCCAGCAAGCCAATCTCTATTAGGCAGGATTGATGTAAAGACGTTATTTGTTATGCTCAATCCTGTTCCTTGATAGAACTTTCTGAATAACTGCTCAATAATTGTTATTGAGGCGAGATAATAAGGCATTCCACCGACCAAATGTTGACCATCATAATATAAATCAGTGAAGTCTTCATTTAAGATACTATTATGATACACTACGTTCTTTAAAATATGGTTGTTTCTTCCGTTAAAAATTGCAGTGCCATAAGGAAATACCAAACTAATATTATTACCTACAGTTTCAAATACAGTTTTAATACATGTGATAATGTCTTCAGGAAGATCATTAATCCCTCCAGTAGCGTGATTAAGATTCCATGCAAACTGTACCGATTTATTCATATTACTTGTAACCTTATTCTCAAGAGATTGAATTGTACTAGTTCCATAGTTATTAAGGAAATACGATCCAGTTGATGACTGCTGAAATACTACAACATCCCACAGTTTACCTATCTTGTTAGGATCAGGAACAGCATCATTTTCCATACCCTCATAGTATTGGACACACTCTTTAGCCATGGGACTAGTGTATACAGTGTGCCACTGATTCACTGGTTTATTATTTTTATCTACGTCAGTGCTTGCAGTGTTAATATAACTAAACCCTCTATTACCAAAGCTTGAACCAAGATTTGTTTCAAAGTTTTGGTTAACACTGGCAAATCCCATACCAGCACTATGGAAAACGCCTATTTTGATGTTAATCCCAAATTCTTTTAATAAGTAAGGCACATAAGACCATGAATCAATAGTAAATGAATTACCAAACAGAAGAATACTAGGAGCATCCTTTGTGGGGTCTGCCACTGGAATATCTTCATCGGTTTGATTATAGTTATATGCTACCTCTGGATCTTCATGAGTTATAACACCAATCTCGCTGATATGATACTCACCTGTCGCAACATTTTGATAAAAACCTATTTCAGATAAAGTTAATATATCAGGATTATCTGGATCAAAGTCTACAGAATCCGATAATTGTCTATAATAAGGTCTTACTTCACGTAAGATACAAGTTAATGCACTTTCCCCATACAAACCGTACTCGTAATAACATTTATTTTCGCCATAACCTTCAGTAGTCGCAATGTAAGACTTCGGAAGTGAAATGGCAGTATTCAGGTTTTCATCACTTCGGTATGCGTATATTTTTAATCTAGAATTGTCATCTATCTTAATAGAGCCAAGCCCGGCGTCAACTGAGCCAGGGTAATTAATTACTTTAGCATATATTATGTTATACTTACTTTGGTCTATCTTAACTTTATCTTTTATAACTATTCCTCGTTGTGAATTTAGTCTATACACAAGATGCCTAGGCTCAATACGTACATTCGTAGCAACAGTTGAATCAAACCCAGGAACATCATCCATAGGCTAGGTATCCCCCTCTTTATAAAAGATCTATGTAGCACCGTATTTTATTGTGACATTTGTTCTAGTAATGCCGTTATTTAAAACAAGAGAGATATCTTTTGGTGTTTTTAATTCATTAATATCATTATATTTTCGTTTGAATAACAAGAATCTCGCAATATAATGATTGTCGTTTGTAAAGATTATCTTATTGCCAAGTGTAGATAAATCTGTATATACAGGCTCGTATAATTCATTCTTATCGACAAGAATGACCTATAAATCACTAGAATTGTATTCAAACTCAATGTCAGTTTGCTAAGCGTAGAATGGACCTGTTACCTGCAATGAATAGTAAGCGGTATCACTTGTATCAGCATATTGTATTAAATGAGGTACAATAATCTCACCACACCATTTCATAGTGGTCAATACTCTGCGTCTTTGTCCGTCTTTAGTATTATAGTTATAATACACGTCATTGCTTCCAGGATTGCAATCAGCATAGCGCTATCCTGGTATTTCTGCAAGTTCATCAAAACTTCCGTCAGGGTACAGGTGGTAGAACTTACTAGGATGATATGTATAGATTTTACCATCACTACCTCTTAAACTACCATTCTGTAACAAGGTGTTATATAACCCCACGCCTTGTAAAGGGTTACGCGTAAAAAAATACAGTGTGTTGGTATCATCAGTAGGTTCTCCATCTTGTACTATATCTACACTAGAACCTGTACCAGAACCGCCTGATATTGTTATATTTTTATCCCCATTAGGGTAATCATCATTAATGATACTTACATCATTTATTGTCTTGAACCAAACCCTAGGTACATAACCAGCTGTTTCCAAAGCTGTTATTCGGCTATCAAGTGCGGAGTAATCAGAACCACTTCCTGTATTTGTAGCAGATATTTTTACAATGCCGTTTACTGAGGTAATAGTTATATTATCTCCAGCATTTGCCGCGCCAAGTTTGTTTTGTTTAGTTGTGTTAAGATTATTAATACTTGCACTAAGTTGATTAAATACACTGTTTATAGTAGAGTTAGCTAATGGTTTGATGCTATTAGAACTTAGTGCTGTATCTACGTCTACACTGATTGTATTGCCAGTAATCTTAATACCTAATCCAGGTGTCAGTTTCTTTTGGAAAGTAGATAAAGTTGAGCTTAATGAACTGTTGGTAACATATATAGACAAGGCTCTGTTGAGAGTATCTCTTGTAACATATCCTTCATTACCTGACGGTGTAGTTGGTGTATATGGCTTAAGATCTTCTGTATGCGATGGCGTAACCAGATCACCAACGGCAACCCATTTTCCATTCACAAAATCTTTAAGTATAGATTGGTCACCAGTCTAATGTAACCACAGGAATTCCTTATCCTTTGGAGGTAGGGCTGAAGTTAATATTTTGCGTTGTTTTGATGCTTTCGTATCCATTTCTTTACTACCGATTTATTATTTAACACTAATAGCATTGAGGCGATCCTGCCAATCCAGAAAATCTTGTGTATCTAATATCTGTGACGAAAGAGCCAACTCATAAATTGACTCTGCTTCATCTATATTAGCTAGCATTCTCTCTTTCAGTACTGTATCAACAGTATCACTCATAGCCGAGAAAATCTCTTATAACTTGTATAATGACTTCAGGAGAGTCAATGTTGTCATACATCTCCTTCGGACAATTTTCCATATCTACCTTTTCATTGAAGATAGACTTGTTACAGCAGGCGTCTTTGCAGGATACATTTTCATCTTTAGCTTTATTTCTTTCAAGCTTATACTCTATATCTGCAATTCTCTCATCAAGAATATGAGCATATAGAGACATGGCGTTATACTGTTGAGTGCACAGGTATTCCTGATCCTCATCCTGCCATTCCTTACATAAAGCGTCATTCAAACGCTCTAATTTACCATTAAGAGCCTCACGCTCTCTCTTGAGATTACCTAAAACTAATTGAGCCTTCATGTGTTTTTCTTTTATTGATTAATAATAGTCGCCCCCCTGAGACTCGAACTCAGCACTCTGGTTTTAGAGACCAGCGTATTAAACCACTATACTAGAGAGCATTATGTATATTCTATTAGCAAAAATACTACAATGTTTTATGGTGCCCAATTACCTAAATGCTAGTGTTAGATAAACAAAATAAAGAGGAAATGTTTTATCATCCCCTCTTTATATCATTATCGTGATATACTGGTTGTTCCAGGAGATTCATTTACCTTTTTCCTTCCCCTTGAAACAGCATCACACTTGTTACATCTAAATAGAGGATATTTCCCTACAGATGTATAATAGAACTTGTCTGGTATCCAAGATATGTCTTCAGAACCGCAGTTAGCACAAGCATTTGCACTTCCTTCTAAATTACCCATATTAGGATGATTCTTTATCCATGGCCTTAACTTAAGGTAAACCTCTTCAAGAATGGTTACATCCTTCATGTTGTAGGTTAGCATATACTGTAAAGCTTCTCTATCTCCTTCTAAGCACCGCTTCCATAAATCAAAGCTTGTTTCCAGTTTATGAGGAATATTGAAGTGAGTGGCTAATGCATCAAGCTTATTAGAAGAAAAACCAAACTGTCTTCTGGCAATTTGACAGGTATCCACACTGAAGTATGGTTTAGTTGGAGATAACCCATTGATAATGAATCTTGAGTTAATCCTAGGTATGTCAAATTTATTACCATTATGGGACACTACTATGTCAGCTTCATTAATGAGTTCCCACAAAGATGTCATAATACGCTTGTCGTCCTCATTCTTAATCTCTTCAGGTGTGAGCACATCACCCATCGTACATTCATCATACAACCATTTAGCTGACCACGCTATACAAAACCAGTCATTAATTATCTGTTCCAGATGTACGTCTGTTTTCCACAGCTTCCATATATAAGCTTTTATCGGCGCAGTTTCTATGTCAAATATCAGTATTTTTGGTATATATTTGCCGATATTGGCAAGATTTTTTGCTTTTACTACGTCATCTGGAGACATTTTATACCGCTTTGACAAAAACCCTCTTCCCTGTCTTTTTATGTACGGTCTTTGTTTTATCAGTTCGACGAATTTATCTATTGTCATATCTTATTGTTTTTCTGTTGTATTTATTAAATATACACGTGTTCCACGTTTGGTGTTTACTATTTTATAAGGAGTAACATCATATTGCTCTACCTTCGTTAAACTCCAAAAATAACCAAATGCAGAATGCGCAGTTCCTTTGAAAATGCGACCAATTTTATCACCATTATGTTTCCCGCAAATAGCTATTGCTGCCGCATCAAAGCTTTTATAAGACTTCAGGTAGTTACCATTTAAATCATACTAGTGCACTTCAAGGGCATTCCATCCACCAATCCATTCTTCAGGGTGTGCTTTTTTATGTTCTCTTAGCTTTTGTTTAGCCGCTTCAGAAAGAGGTTTGCCTGTCATTCGTTCTGATAGTTTCCTACACCATTCTTCAGACATCTTCCTGCCTTTACCGGCCTGCGATATCTTTTCCCTTGCTTCCTTTGTATGGTGTTTGCCCTTCATTGGATGATGTTCTTTCATGAACACAGATATCTAGGCTCGTCTTTCTTCAGATAAAGGTAGGTGTTTAATGCCAGATACGCCTTCTCCTCCGTTTGCAATATTGTACGATAAACCCTACTTTTTATAACTGGCGATTAATTCTATCTCTTTTACTTGAGCTTCTTCCTTTGAAAGATTATCAAACAAAATTTCGTGTTTAAAGTTAATCCAACCGTATTTAAGTATCGCTCTGGCAAAAGACTATTGTACAAATTGCCCGTTCTTGCGTTTGTTCATATAATGAATTCCATTACAACCCCACCTTCGTTTAACATTGTTGGTTATGCCTATGTATACTTTACCAGACGGGCTGGTGTGTTGATATACGCAATAATTACTTGCCATCACTTATGGACAGTTTTGCTTTTTTGAACAATTTCTTTCTCCTTCAACCTAACGGCATCCTCATGTTTCTGCTTTTCCAGGTCGAGCTTCTTGTCGTTTAATCGTAAGTTTTCTTCGAATTCTCTCGCTTTCTCATCAAGAACAAGCCTGTCATATTCTTTATCCTGTTCCGCATCTCTGTTGATGATAGACATGCGCTGAGCTTCGGCAATGCCATTTATCTGAGCAATAAGAACCTTAGTCTCATTATCCTCCTGATGCATTTGCATTTCTTGCTGAAGCTTCTGTTCACCTAGTTGCTGCTGCTATTGCAGTTGTTGCTGCTGCAACTCTATCTGCTGTTGCTGTTGACGTTGAATCTCTTCCTGTTTTCTCTTCTCATTAGCTTCTACCATACGCTGTTTCTCAGCAATAGATACCGTGGTATAGAGTTTCATGATAGTTGAGAAGTCAAGCACCTGAGTCTGGAGAGCAGCCTGAGCAAGCACATCAAGCTTCTGTGCAAGATCTTGAGTGCCATTACTGTTGTCTACAACCAAGCCATAGTCGCACTCAGCAAACTCATCTCCGTCAACGGTAACCATCTACACAGAACCATCAGAGAGTAGATACTCAAATTTCTTTGCAGGTCTACCTTTCATAGCAATCTTGGCAGTTTCAAGCAAACATTCGAGAACTCTTTTCTTCACGCTTTCATGGGTAAAGAATAACCATTCTGTAATATGAGAAGATTGAAGCGTTGCTCTTTCAACACCACCAACTGTTTCCCTATTACTAATCTAACCTTCTCTCTGTTTAGAAATACCTAGGATTTCGCCTATCTTTTCATTACAGTATTCAAGGATGGAGATATACTGCTGTATGTCAGTACCTAATCCAGCATCTACTGCACCAGATGACGCATTATTCATAGCACCGGCAAGCTTGCCTGTAGCCACACCTACATTACCTTCCTTAAAGGAATCCTCTACAACTATGCCGTTTACCTGAATAAAGTACATCCATTTATCAATATCCCAACCTTTAGGAACCTTGGCAAAGTCTAACTTAATTAGTTTACCTTTGTTTTTGGCTACAGTTTTTATCAGTTTATCATGTATAATATCATACAAGTAGCTATATGGTTTTACCATATCCACCAGTGAGAATGGAACATCACCATTAATGCTGTATATAGAACCAATAATACCAAAATGACATCTTGAAGGATTACTTAACCTGTTATACTGCACTAAACGAGGTCTCATGCTCACATAGATATCGCTACCTATTTTAACTCCTTCCCACGCTTCGTTAATCCAGAATATCTGTTCCTCTTCGCCTTTATCTTTGTCACAGGTATAAGTCTCAGGATAGAAGTTAAACTGTTCTTCTCCTGTCTTAGGATCATAGCTTTTTACTTTCTTAATCTTCCTTCTGCTTTTCCAAAATACCTTGAGGACTCTGATATTACCAGCCATATCATAAGGAAGCAGAGAATGTTCCATCTCATTTGAGAATAAATCCCAAGCATCAAATAAATCTTGATTACCGGGATATAGATTATCGCCTAAGAACATCCTGTTTGAGAAACCATATCTTTCATCTATGTTATCCATAGCGTCAGCATATCCTTGACCATAACTGTCGGGCACATTCTCAATGTACTGCATGTCCTTCTTACTCAATTGATCCCAATAGGTATCAATGATTTCACCAGGCGAAAGATAATCCTCTATAATAACTATATCAGCATCTTCAATCTTGTCACTGGTTCCTGATCTGAGTATTCTTACTTTTCTGGGATCCAGTTTTATTACTGTAGGTTCACCGCCTACAATATCTACCTGATAGATTTCTTCTCCTACTATTTCAGCGTCGCAGAAACCCTAGTTAAATAACTGATCTAACTCCAGTTCTCTAATATAATGGTTAAGTAACTGATTACCTCTTACTTCACGCATATCCTGATACTCGTATTGAAAGTAATCAGCAGTCTTCTGCATTTCTTGCATGAACTACTCCTCATCAACACTGTTATCAGCAAAGAGTCTCTAAAGCGATTCAAGCATAGCATCTTTCTTCCTTTCCTCTATTTCTGATATAGCTGTAGGATTAGTTATGACTACCCTAAAATCAAACACACGCTTACTTTCTTCACCCTAAAGTACACGCAACTTTGAGTTGAGAATAGGGTAATGCTGTATACCATCAGGTATAAAAGACGCATTCAGATTATATGGGTTTAAGAATGCCTTAAGATCTTCCATGTGAAGTTTACCATTGACAAGGTCATAGTTTACTTCCATATTGTACACAGACTTTCTGGTAAGCCTGTAATGAAGTAGACTTCTGCTGTCAGCAAAGTCTACATTCTATTTCCTCCATGCTTTATTTTTTCTCTAGAAAGAAATCTATTGAGGAGGTAATCCTCTTGTATTGAATTCCATATTATACAGTTTTATGTTTATTTTACAAAGGTAAACTTAAAGAGTAAATTATGTACGGGATATAATAAAATTGTTAAGACAGTTATACACTGTACATTAATTACCGACAACATATAAACATAAACAAAAAGGAGGACTCTCCCCCTTTGTCCTCCTTCTGTTGCCTTCTAACTTTCACAAGTGCCAAGCAACTTTGTGTTTGTCTTAATAATCAATATTTATGAAAAGCATTCCATTCGGCTGCAAAAGTATAGATTATGCAAAGACTGAGCAATCACCTAACAAAATAATTAAGGTGCATTATTTGCACATACCACATTGAAGTGTTATCTTTGCAATAAAATAATAAGTCAACTTGCAATTATTTTGCAATCAATAGTAACTGGTAATAAAACGGCCCTTTAGCTTAATGGATAAAGCAACGGTCTTCTAAACCGTGGACTCCCAGTTCGAGTCTGGGAAGGGTCGCTAAATCAGCAACAGCCTTCTAAGCTGTGGGTCCCGGGTTCGAATCCCGGCGGGATCACTTGATTATCAACTGGTTAGCAACACTAACCAGTTTAATTATCTCCTTTGATTGCAAATACATTGCAAGAAGACTGCAATTAACCTGCAATCAATTATGATAACCATTAAGCTTATTACGCTACGAGAAACCAAGAAAGGATTTCCAGTCAATCTTTACATTAATATTAATGGTAAAAGACTTCACTTTTTTACAGATGTCTATGTATCCAATCCTAAGAACCTTCAGGAGGGAAGAGTAAAGAAAGGAGAAAGCGATTACTTTGAGAAAAATCTTAGACTAAGTAAGATATTTGCTGAAGCATCTGTCTTAGTATATCAACAGCCAGATGTTACTATACTTAAACAGAGAGTACCAATATTACTTGGACATGTACAAGATAGTAAGGATTTAAAATTAGTAGACAGTATTATAAGATATTCCTTACTTAAATCTCATATAAGAACCAGAAAACTCTATAAGGGTACAGCTAATAAAGTTAAACTGTTTGATGCTGATATAACCATAGATGAAATAAATAAAACATGGTTAACCAAGTTTGAGCAGTTCTGTGCAAAGACTATGTCTATTAATGGTTATGCTATACATATGAGGAATATCAGAACAGTGTTCAATTATCTCATAGCAGAAGGCATAACTACAAACTATCCATTCAGAACCTATAAGATTAAAAAGGAGAAGACTGTTCATAGAGCACTTACTGAAGAACAGCTTAGGTTGATTAAGTATGCAGACGGACCTAAGTTTTGTCTAGAGTATAGAGATATCTTTATGCTAAGTCTATATTTAATTGGAATTAACCCTAAGGATATACTTAACCTGAAACAAAATAACGTAATTAACGGAAGACTCATATACCATAGATATAAGACCAATAAACTATATAATGTAAAGATAGAACCGGAAGCTTTGGAAATTCTGCAAAAATACCAAGGTAAAAATTATCTGCTTAACTGCCTTGACAGATATAAAGATTACCTTGATTATCTTCACCATATGAATGACGGACTTAAGAAACTAGGAAAAGAGTATATAGAAGGTAAAGGATATGTAAGAGACAGCGTTCCAATCTGTAAAGATCTAACGTCATACTGGGCAAGACATACTTGGGCAACTGTAGCATATAATATAGGTGTAAGTAAGGATGTAATATCTCAAGCGCTAGGACATAGTAACGGAGTGGTAGTAACTGATATTTATATAGAGTATGATCTAGAGAAGGTAGATGAAGCAAACAGAAAAGTAATTGACTACATTAACGGTTTATAGATAACGAGGGGGAGCTGCGAGACTCCCCCTTTATTGTTTAATTTACAGTAGGCTCTACAACAAATTTTAAATCGATTTTACTCCTATTAGATAAAGTGCCCTTGAAAAAGTATCTTGGATTGAGCAAATATTCTCCTCTACACTTCTTTAATAGCATTCCTTTTTTGCAAAGATCGGATATTGCATTATCTATACTTCCATTCGGAACATTGATTCCCTCCCTTCTGCATAGTTCTTTAAACGACGGATTGTTGTAAACAATGTTGCCTTCTTCTTCATGCATGGGATTATACGATGATGATTTCCAACAACATATTAGAACTTTAAGTTGAACGCCACTGAGTTTCATCAGTTCAGGGCAGCTGGTAAAGAACACCATTATGAACTCATCAATAGATACTTTTTTAACTTCTTTATACTCTAAGATTTCTCCTGTGAAGTTGTCTAATAATGAAAATGTCCCAGACGATTCAGTAATATACTTTTCCATGATTTTTATTTTGTGTGTTTAATAACCATTTGTACAAAGTTACTGATAATCTTTGAGTTATACAAGTTACTCATGTTAAATATGAGTTAAATCTTAAATATTTAGGTGAGACTCATGAAAGTTATGAGGAAATATGAGAAACTCATATATATATGAGTAAAGTTCATATATACATGAGGATCTCTCATATATATGTGAGTAAAAAAATTGATAAACGATTGAATGTCAGACAATTAAATACTTTCTTCCTTCTTATCTCTTTAGAGATGATTTATTAACATATATATTAGCGTAAATTTGTGACGTATATATCAGAAGCGAGGATTGTTCTATTACACCCCCGGGGGTTTGAGTAATTGGGGATTATTGCCCCGGTTGTTTATTACTTTGACTTAAAGAATAAATAATAGATAATAGCTCCAATGAACACAAGAGCACTTATTATAGGTAGTGCAGCAGATGTAGCCATTTCAGTAATTAACCATGATATTACAATAACGACAATAATGATTAATGCACATCCTGCGTATTCTTTGTTTTTATCCATTGTTTAAATCAGATGTTGGGTTGATCTAGATTTTAAGTTTATAACGCACAGTTTAGTGATTTATTGCAGAGATCTATTAAATTGTGCTAAACCTTGAGTGTGTATCAAAGGTGAGGATAAGTCACACACCACCCCCCCGTTACCTTGCCATTGGGTAGTATCCCCCCCCGTCATTGAGAGGGAACATCCTTTGGCTGGTCTACTGTAGCAGTACCACAAAAACCTGTTACATCACTAACGTTTGCTGTTGGCTCTCGTGTGAAAACAGCACCTACTACTATGTCACAGTCCAATTCTAACAACAACATCCTCTCAAGCGTAAGCCTCTGCATGTTCGTCAAGAGCCACGGCTCCAAGGCAATGGTGTCTGAGTTTGTAAACACCCAGACAGGCGAGAAGTTCACTAAGGTCACCTTCCCCAATGCCAAGTTCTCTGCCAATGCCAAGGACTCTAACGGCAATTCGCTTGAAGGCAAGGTTCTCACTGCTTCGTGGGGCAAGTCCTTGCAAGGCGGTCTGACTGCCCAGCAGGTTGCCCAGCAGAAGGACCAGCTTCAGGTCATTGAGCTTGACAGGCCTGAGCACTACATGGTCTGCAGGCAGGGCGAGCTGAGTGGCGAGGTTATTGACGTTGAGTGGTAACCCACAGGAGAGGGAGAGTCGAGAGACTCTCCTTCTCTTTTTCTTTTGTTTCTTTTTTTGTTTTCCAGCTGTTAAGGGACACAACACTTGTCCTATATTTTGCGGTAGTAGCATCTGCCGTCACACTAATATGGCTCCCATTATTGTCAATGGGGTTGTCTATGCCAATCTTGCTGAGTGGCAAGAGTGGTCAACCGAAGACTAGTAGGTTGCAACCCAAGTAGGTTTGAGAGTGACTACTCCAGTGGAACTCTCGCTAATTCTTTTGATTTTGATAGCAACATATCACAGATTGATGAGTATCACAGATAGTTTGGACCCTGGCCTGGAATAATGGTTATTTCGCTGTTAACGCTGTGGGCTGTGATAAAAGGGACCAGAGAGATACTTGAGACTACAAGGTTGACGAACCAGTGGTTAGACAGTTGACTCTGGTCCTGAGTTGTTTTATGATATTAAAAACCTGGCTTGACAATTACCCAGGGTGCTGGTTCTCTGACTGAATGCTCATAAGAGTGAGGTAAGACCTCATAGCAGAGTTTACAGCGCATCTCTTTTCCGCGCAAGGCTGAGGCTAAATTGCCCACCCACCAGCGTGTTTTTTGTTTTATCCAGGGTGAGTTCCCTGGCTGCACCTCCCAGAAAACTGTGGGAGAACTTGAGCCAAATGGCAAGGTTTAATTGTGCAGGAATTAAGACCCAGTTAGCCTAACGGATGCTATGAATCTGTAATCCTGTTAACTTGACAGGTGTATGCGTGATTGCACACATGTGTACTTATAACCAGTAAGGACCATTGAAGAATGGGTGTGCATCCTTGCTGGTTTATTTTTGATTATTCACCAATAACATTATATAACTATGATGAACTTTACAATTCAATATCCCAAGACTGTGGTTACTGTTCTTGGGCAAGTTAGAACTAACAAAGAAGAGTGGAATCAACTTGAGTATACTACTAAAGTTATTTTACTTGGTTCATTTGTTAATGCTCTTGTTCCTGAGTATGAGTATTGTGCTCTTGACTTCATTCCTAGTACAGATAAATCTTGGGAACATGATATTAATAATCAGCACCTTGCCGTAACCTGTAATCTCGATGATTCAGAACTTACGTTTACTCTTGAGAGACGCACATTTATTCCGTGTAACTTAGTTGAAGTTTAATCATTCAAGAACCTCGCGATGATATAGGGTTAATCGCATATAAAAATGAAACTTACTGAACTTCAGGAGAAAGTGAAAATTGTAGGAATCGTTGGCATCGATTGTTCTTTGATTATCAATACAAAAAGAGGATACATGGACATCATTGTTGGTGCGGGAAAAGCCGGTTCCATTCTTGTGACAAATCAAGATATGATGGCGCTTATCAAAAGTGCTTCATGCATTGAAGCAAATGGTGAAGTATACTTACGTAATCCTGAGAAACATAATGGGTGGCAAAATAAGAAAGCAATTGATTATGAGGCTGATGGTGGTGAAAATACATATGCTACATACGGCGATTCTTGGATTCTCAACAAAGAAACTATAACAATTATTTATTAACTATTAAAACCTTGCGGTGGTGGTTAACCGCTTTTTCATTATGCAATACTTTTATCTTATCTGTACCAACTTTGACGAGACTACTTGTCCTAGGAAGGTATTTTTACAGGAACATCAGGCTATTACTTGGGGACGTAGATTAGCCACCAAGTTGGCTAGTGATGATTTCTACGCTTGCATGGAGGTTGCTCTTTATAAGCAGCCTATTACTACTGTTGGTGAGTTTGAATATGTCAAAACTCTTGAGCCTTATTATGGCTCTGACTATGATATTGACATCAAGCGTCCTGGTGATCCTGGGGTTGACACCACTTTCGGCTAAACAACAACATTGAGCCAGTCTGTGTGATGCAGACTGGTTCTTTGTCTTTTGCAGGTGTTAAGGTACACATCACTCTTACTATAATTTGAGAGTAATAATAACATTTAAACCATATCATTATGAAGAAGTATTTATCTATTGTATTAGGCATTATAACTGTTGGCTGTCTGGTTATCTTCTGGCCCAGACCAGCAAAGGCTAACACTCCTGTCATCACTCATCCTGAGTATGATGAGGAAACTATCCAAACTTGTTCTGACAATATTTGGGATCTCTTTTACCAGTTGCAGGGTTGCCCTGTAATGATGGAAGAGGTTATCCAGAATCCTCTGTTGAGTGAGTGTTATCTGTGTGCCAGTCACAATGACTGCATTACTTGCGCGGCTTTACTCATGTTTAAGCTTCAACAATCTTCAGATGTGTGGGATGACACTCTTGGAGAGAGTGAGCCAGGTGAGACTGTTGTTGAGGATGTGGTGTATTTGCTGCATGAGCAGACATTACTTGATGAGTATCTGTTACGGCAGAAACAATAACATAAGAAAGATAGGACTGAGTTTCCTATCTTTTTTTATTGTAACTGATAATTCCTCCACCTCTTCCCTCTTATGCTGAATCCAGTTGTGATATCCAGTTATATTGTGACAGGATTTAGCCATAGGAGGGAGGTCTTTGAGGGAGGTTTCTTACACTACTGAAAACCATAACCACATTATATTATATATATACTAGTATTATATATAATGTGTAAGCCTTATAAATCTTGTTGCCTTGTAAGGTGTTAAGGGACACACCACCATTCCTTTATTTTGAGAGAGATATTTCAGTAGTTTCTTGAATATTTTCACTCAAGTGTTTATCAGTTTTTAAGCCGAAGGAGGTCACAGCACCTGAGGTAATTGAATAACGCTGTGCATACCTGTATAAAAGAGGCAGGTTTACAACTATGGCTAATGCCGCTAACAATCAGAACAACGTGGGTATCAAGAACAGTTACAGCCTTCTGGCATTTGCACGCTCTCATGGCAAGATGCAGGTTGGCAAGTTTGTCAACAAGGACACTGGCGAGGAGTTCTCGTCCTGCATCTTCACTGACCCCAATGATCAGAGCCGTTGCTTTGTGAGCTTCAGCTCTAACCTTGGTGAGTTGTCTGCCAAGGAGATTGCAGAGCGCAAGGACTCTCTGCAGGTTGTTGAGCTGGAGTCTGGAACCTTTAAGCTCTGCAACGTCGGTGCCAACAACTGGCAGGATGTAGACTTGTTCTAATCCAAGTAACTAAGTGTTTTAGTTACACGTAACCTACTGTGACATAGGTAGTTAGCAAGGTTAATCCACCAACCCCCAACATCATGGGTACGTGGATTTTCCTTGCTTTTTCTTTTATTGATTGTCTTTATGTCACAAATTACTCTACTCTTTCTGAACTCTTTGCGAGATTTTTGAAGATTTTTCTTCCTAAATCTACGCATTTCATCAGTTCAGTTACACCATTATTGTAATTTTTTCATTCCATTTTCTAAGAATCTTACACAAATAACTGAACTATGAACATTACTAGACAAAACATTCTGTTAACAACACTATGGTTAGCAGATGAAGATATAGTTTCTAAAGAACTTATCCTTCACTTAGACAAATATGTATCCAGAACTGAAGCTATTACTCCTGACAGACTTATGAGCGTATGCATGATGTTTTGGGCTACTAGTCCTTGTAAAGAACCTTCATCTAATCAAATCAATCAAGTGAGGGTTAATCTCTCTAACGCTCTTGCTTTTGCTTGGCAACATAATGCTAAGTACTTAGCTAGAGTAGCAAATCTTCAAACTAACAGAATGCGTGGTTGGCGTATTGCAGAAGCACATAGACTTCGTAAGATAGCTAAAGCATTCAACGTGCCTGTAAAGTAATTTAATAGCTATAACACTATAACACTATGAGAAAGACTAAACTTACAAATGGACAATCTGCACGCATTGCATCCAAAATGCAAGATACGCGTGATATATATAACCAATACAAATGGTATCTTGAAATGGATGCTGCAGCTTATGACTTTATGTCTAAGCTTGGTATTCATAAAGAATTCTACATGTTAGGTGGTTCTGCTGCCATGATTGCTTACGGCATCAACATTGGTAGACTTCCTCATGACATTGACATTGTTGTAGCTAGTGGTATCTATGATGCTGTTATTCAGATTATCATGGACTCACCTTACTACACTAAGCCATCAAGTGATGTTCCTTCAAGTCATCATTTTGCCGTGGAGATAGAATATCAGGGTAAGAAATTCATCCTTGACATTCTCCCTCACTCAATACCTGTTCCTTTTAAGGCTTGCAAACCTGGACTTGTGTATCTTCAAGACCTTGCTCAGATTCAAGCAGTCAAAAACCAATGGGTTAGAGCCAAGGATGTTATAGATAGACAACTCATCGCTGAGTTTCTTAGCAAATGTACTCCTTCTAAGGTAGTAATTACCCAATAACAATACTATAACCAATGAAGTCAGGTCTGTACTTTTATAGTGCAGGCTTGACTTTTAATACTGATAACATTATGAACAATCCAACTATTAATATCATTGCTGACTGGAGATATGGGGTTAAGCCAGAAAACAGTCGGAACTATGAGGATATCCCTCAAAATGAAGTATGTTACAATAACTGGTGGTATCTTCATGGTGAACTGGAAAGAATTGTACATTTTGATAAAGGTGACATCACAAATGCTGACGAACTTGGTTTAACCACAAAGATTATTCCTTGGACGCACATTAGTGGTAATCAGGTATTAGAAATTGCAAAGGATATTAAAGAATACACTCAATCTAATCTCGAAGGTATATATCCTGTAACTGTTGAAGGCATCAATCAACCATGCGTTGGTTACTTTTGGACAGCAGACCATAAAACTGTATACTATAAAGATAAAGCTTATCAGTACTACACTCAAAGAGGTCTTGTATGTCTCGTTTCAGACAAAGATGGTTGTGAGTATGCTGAAAGACTCATGAAAGAAAAACCTCGCATTTATTAATCTTTGATGTTATGGATATTTATAGAGAACACATCGCTCAGAATGAGGATGAGATAAAGGAATTCTTCAAGAAACCAAAAGCTTTACAGCGATATTTACTCATTGGCGATAATATGCCAACATGTGTATATCGTGATGTAGTTGTTACAGACAAGTATGCTGTGATTGAGTGTGGTAGGATAATGCCTATTAGAGGTTTACATGGAATTTTCCCACACAAAATCATTGACTTCAAATGGATATATTCTACATCTATTAAACGATGTCCAACAGTTAGACACATAGACAAATATACTATAAAGAGTGTCCTGAGAGGATGTTCAAGTAAATATTGTTTTGTTAAAGATATTCCTGAATATGTGTTATCAGGTAGTATTGTCAAAGATATTTTGTATGGTAAAATAATTAATCCTCATGATGCTATTATCCAATACGGTAAGAAAATGGGGATTAAGAACCTAAACAAACGAGTCTTTGATATTGCTACTAAATTAGGTGTAAGTCCAATGATTGTTATAACTACCTTAGATATCAATCAACTTCAAAGCTGTTATGATGAATTTCTTGGTAGGCTTGACAAATCTTATGAGTTTTTGCACTTAATCAAAGATACGCTTGAACAG
>Ga0256407_10002424_pt1 | contig 35737 bp, 28 predicted proteins | sample RumenRJG_04DNA_FD_193489 | JGI IMG/M metagenome (GOLD analysis project Ga0256407, IMG submission 193489) | Bovine rumen microbial communities from Lethbridge, Alberta, Canada - RJG_04 | ecosystem: Host-associated > Mammals > Digestive system > Stomach > Rumen | place: Canada: Alberta...
GAGCGCACCGAGATCCGCCACCGGCGCGTTCGTGGCAGGGTCTTCGGCGCGCGCGGGCGCGGCGAGGGCGAGGAGAAGAAGGAGGAGGGCGAGGCGTTTCATGGCGGGCGGGGCGGGAGATGGCGGAGCGGAAGGAGTCAGAAGGCGAAAAGGTCGTCGAGGGTGACCTCGGACTGGATGTCGTTCCAGTTGGCGTTGCGGCGGACGCCGCTCGCCGAGACCATCGTGAGGTGGATGGCGTTGCGCGTGCCGGTTTTCTCGCGGTAGGTTTCGCGCTTTTGGCGGAGGCGGCGGTCGTAGTCGTCCGTGATCTCGAACGGCGCGGCGGTGCATTTCATCTCGCAGAGGTTCGTCACGCGGTCGGCGCGGTCGATCACGAGGTCGATCTGCGCGCCGGCGCCGGTTTCACCGTCTTCCGGCACGTAGCGCCACTCGTAGGTGCGCGTGGCGACGCCGGAGATGCCGAGCTTCCGCTTGATCTGCGTGACGTGCTGCAGGGCCACGCGCTCGAAGGCGAGGCCGCACCACGTGCGGACGGCCTGCGAGCCCTCGGACGCCGTCCAGAAGTCCGGGGCGGGTTCGCGGACGCCGTCGAGGAAGCGGAAGTAGAACAGCGTGAAGTTGTCCATCAGCTGGTAGAGGGCGCCGTGCCGTCCCTTGCCTTTGCCGGGAACGGAATACGACCGGATGAAGTCGCACTGCTCCAGCTCGCGCAGCATCCGGGTGAGCTTGCCGTTGCCGGTCAGGCCGGAGGCGGCGATGAGTTCGTCGCGCGTGAGGCCGGACCGCCGGCCGCCGAGGGCGCGGATGATCCTGAGGTAGGGCTCCGGCCTGCGGAAGAGCGCGGTGTAGAGGTGGTCGAACTCGTCGTGCAGGTCGCCGCGGGGGGCGAAGAGAATCCGGTCGACGTTCTGCGAGAGCCCCTGGTCGCGCCGGAGCAGTTCCCAGTAGTAGGGGACGCCGCCGAAGACCATGTAGCACTCGAGCGTCTGCGCGCGGTTCATCACGACGCCGCGGGACTTGGCGAGCAGATCGCACTCGTGCAGTGTGAACGGCCGCAGGTAGACGTGCCGCGTGAGGCGGTTGTGGAGGCCTCCGGTGTCCTCGTCGATCTTGCTCGCGACCCACGACGCGGCCGACCCGCAGACGATGAGGACGACGTCCTTGCGCATCGTAGCCCATCCGTTCCAGAAATGGTCGAGCGCGCCCGCGAAGCCCGACTTGGGCGTGTCCATCCACGGGCATTCGTCGAGAAACACCACCTTCTTGCCCGGCTCGTTCCGCGACTCGAGCAGCTCGCCCAGCCACCGGAACGCCTCGAACCAGTCGGCGGGCGCCTTCTTCCCCTTGCGCCCGCACTTGCGGAGCTTCTCGCCGAACTCCCGCAGCTGCACCTTCATCGAAGCGCCCTTCACGCCGGAGTGCTCGAAGGCAAACCGGTAGTCATAGGCCTCGCGGATCAGGAACGTCTTCCCGACCCGTCGCCGCCCGTAGACGGCGACGAACTCCGACTTGTCCGAATCCAGAACGGATCGGAGCGTTTCCAATTCGTTTTCCCTTCCGATGAGCATGACTCGTTTCTCCAATGATTTGAATGGCAACAACACAAAATATGCGGTATAACCTGCCAAAAGTCAAGGCAAATTTGATTTTTGGCTTATTTTGTTGCTCTCGTCATAGGGAGGCCGCTCTGCCGCGGGCGGACGCTTCGCCGTGCCCGCTCAGAGCAGAGTGGGCTAGGCTTGGGCGGCGTTGCACGGCGTGGCGGGGTGCCGCCACGCCGGCTGCGGCCGGGTGTCGCGGCTTCGCCGCTCGCGGGCAAGAGGGTTCACGGGGCGGGCTCCTTCGCGCCCTCAGCGGAGTCCGCGTGGGGATTTGGATCTGCGGTCTCTGCGGCATCTGCGTGAGATTCGGACGCGGCGGGCACGGCAACGGCGGCCGCCTGCGTCTTCGGGGCGCGGAGGGAAATCTCGGGGAAGACATGGACGCGGGAGGGAAGCACGCAGTCGATTCGCGAAAGCAGTTCGTCGAGGGCCTCGTCCGTCGCGCCGGGGGCGACCTCGACGAGGACGCCGGTCGACGCGCCGCACGCGATCCGCTCCGGTGCCGGGTCCTGCCGGCACGGGAGAATGCTCTGCCCGGTTTCGTCCGCCCGCGCGTAGATCCGTTCGGCGCCGTTCGTCGTGACGAGAAATCCGTAGAAGTCCGCGTGACGCGGCCGCTCGCCCTCAAAGAGGCGCTCCGGCGGGTAGGGCGCGACGGGAATTCCGCGCCCGCCGACGCGCCGGAGCTCCGTCGTCGAGGGCTCGGAGTCCGGCTCGCGCAGCGCGGCGGGGGCGTCGCGCGAGAGTTCGTCGCGGTAGTTCCGCCACGCCTCCCGGATGGGGACGATGGCCGCGAACATCGGTTCGGGAACGGGACCGTACATCGCCACCCGCAGGCCGTAGCATTCGTTCGTCGTCGGAGCATCCGGCACGCGAAGAACGCGGCAGAGCAGAATATGGACGGGACTTGCCTCCGCCAGCCAGACCTTGTCGACGACGATTCCAAGCATTTTTTCCGCATCGCGCGGGTCGCGGGCCGCGAGAGACTGCGCGGTGGCGTCGAGGACGAGCGCGTAGGGAGCGTCCGACGGCGGCGGGAGCCGGACGGAGGGCTCGATGTCCAGCTCGCCCCACGCGTTCGCCGTGACGAACTCCGCGGCGTCCGCGATGCCCGCCTCCTCCGTCATCCGCTCGTAGAGGCGGCGGAACGTCCGCGCCAGATCGCGGGAATCGGACGGATGCCAGGTCCTGCACACGATCTCGACCGTCCGTCCGCTTCCCGGATCGATGATGTCCACCGAATCGTCCACGTCCTTGTACTTTCCGACGAGATACCGGATTTTCGCGAGCTCGCGGGCGCGGGCGCTCGAGCCCGCCACGTCCGGATCGGGCCCGGATTCGTCGGAGAGGACGATCGTCTCCGACGCGGAGAACAGATGCCACGGGTTGAAGGGGAGATGCACGGCCGCGTCCAGCCGGGTCATGGCGGGGAACACCGTGAGGAGCCACAGCGCCCTTCCGAGCGGCGACCGGAAGAATGCGCCCAGGAGGACGAGCGCGGCGAGCGCGCCGCAAACGGTGGCGACGGCTTTCTTCATCGACGCGTGGCGGGGTCTTCGGCGCATGCCGGCGCGGCGGCGAGGGCGAGGAGGGGGAGGAGGAGGGCGAGGCGTTTCACGGGTTGAAGGGGTTGAAAAGGTTGAAGAGGTTGAAGGAGTTTAAAGTTGAAAGGGAAAAGTGGCGGAGCGTGGCGGGGTTTGATTGGCATTTGCGTTTGTGGATGATGTCAAGGCTCTGCGGCCTCTGCGCTCTCTGCGTGAGATTCAAACTCTGCGGTCTCTGCGCTCTCTGCGTGAGATTCATCCTCCGCGCCTTCCGCGGACTCCGCGTGGGGTTCATCCGCGTCCGGGCTCGGCGTGACGTGGCGGAGCTTGTCCAGAATCACGAGGTCGATGCCGTTCAGGCGGCGGACGATCGGGCGGTCGCCGATGACGGTGGAGAGACGATCGCCGGCGAAGAGGACGGTGAAGCCTTCGCAGCAGAGTTCGACGATCTCGTCCGCCGGGTCGAGGAAGAACGGGTCGACGGTGCCGTTTTCTTCCTGGAGCGAATGGCACCAGGCGGAGAGAAGCTCGCGGTCGTCGTCGGTCCAACGGGGCCGTTCGATCCACTCGCTGGCGTTGCGTGGTCCGCGGACGACCGTGACGGCGTCCCAGTCGACCGACGCGAGTTCGACCGGCGGGGAAGCGAAGCGGGAGGTCGTCCAGATGGCCTCCCCGTGGTCGAGGAACCGCGCGAAGCCGTTCCAGACGCAGCGGACGGCGAGCAACGCGGCGAGGACGAGGACGACGCGCAGGACGCGGCGGGGCCAAACGTCTTCCGGGCCGCGGTCGGGCGCGGGCGGTGGCGCGTCCGGGACGGGCAGGAGCCGCAGCAGCCCGGCGGCGAAGAGAAGCTGCGCGAACTGGGCGAAGAGCGCCACGAGGAGCAGGGCTTCCCGCAAGCCCAGACCGCCTTCCGACGCGCTCGAGTCGTTCCAGAGAATCGCGCCTGCGACGAGGGCGGCGATCGCGAACGCGGCGAGCACGCCCGCGACGGCGACCGGCGCGGACCGGCGGCCGGGTTCGGCGGGAAGCCCGCCTTCGGCGGCGAGACGGCGCAGGACCGAGCGGACGGCCGCGAGGACGAAGAGCGCGACGGCGGCCGGCAGGAGCTGGGCCGCGAGCAGGCCGAGTTCGACGAACGTCCCCACGGACAGCCCGGTGCCGAACCAGCTTCCGAAGAGCGTGGACAGCGCGTCGAGCGCCGCCAGCGCGCCGCCCGCGACCAGCGCGGCGGACGTCCACACTTCGAGGCGGCGCAGCGCGGCGGCGTCCGCCGGGGCGTCCGCCGCCGGCACAGTGCGGTCGGCCAGCCGGAGCAGGCAGAACGGGAGGACGGAAAGCGCCAGCACGCAGGCGACGCCCAGGCCGGCCTCGGCCGCTGTCCAAAGGGCGTGGAAAGCGCCGGACCCTTTCCAGCCGCAGAGCGCGAGGGAGACCGCGACCAGGCCGAACAGGGCCAACGGGACCGCCGCCACGGCCAGCGCCGTCGCGAAGGCGGCCGCACCGCGGCGCGGCCGGACGGGCGGCGGCGCGGCAGGGCCGCGCAGGTTCGACACGAACGAAAGCGCGTGCGCGACCGCGAGCAGCGCGGCGGCGGCGAGCAGCGGCGTGAGCGCCCCGTAGACCGAAACCGAAACTGCGTGCACGCCGACGGTCGCCCCGCAATCCGGCAGGTCGACCGCGGCGCCCGTCGCGAGTTCCTGCATCATCCGCGCGCGCGCCATCCGTTCGTAGACGATATCGCCCGCGCGGGCCAAGAGCGCAAGCGCGTAGAAGCCGGCGACGGCGAGCCCGCACCACGCGGCGGCGTTGGCGCACCAGGGGGATTCGGGAACGAGGGAGCGGAGGAAGCGTTTCATTTGTTGACGGTCTTTGCGTTGGGAATGGCAAGGGTCCCCGATAGCCTGGGGCCCCTCAGCATCCATAGACGCGGTTTCGAGGAAAAACGTTCACGGTTTTTGAAACTTTTTCCGGTGTGGCGGGGTGGAGACCCCGCCACGGCGGGTTGCGACGAGGGCGAGGATACAGAAGGGGAGGGGCGGTGTCAAGGAGTTTTGACCCCGTTTTTGCATTTCCCACACTTTCCCACAATTGACACCTTCCTCTCCCGCGCGGCAAGCCTGTTTTCCGTCCCCGCCGCTCGCCGTGATTCGCCACCCGAAACGCTTGCCGCTCCCGCCGCTTCCCCATTCGATTCCACCGTGTGTGATTTTCACCGTTCTGCCGCTCCGGAAGATGTGAAATGCATCAAAATCACGCACGGTGGAATCGAATCCGGCGCGCGGGAAAAGGGTGATATAGTTGTCGGCGCGGAAGGGCCGCGGAGGCTTCCGTGAAGGGATGGACGGGAGTAGAGGCCGGGCTCTGCGCTCTCTGCGTGAGATTCGACCTCCGCGGACTCCGCGTGAGGTCAGAAACCCTCTCGCGGTCCGGTCTCTCTCCGCGTGGCAAGGCGGAGGACGACGCGGTAGGCGGCCTCGAACTCCTCGACGATCAGGAACTCGCGCTCGCCGTGGCAGTTGCGTCCGCCGAAGCCGATGTTGGGGCACGGGATGCCGCGCCAGGAGAGCGTGGCGCCGTCGGTCCCGCCGCGGACGGCGGAGAGTCGCGGCTCGTAGCCCTCGGCGGCGATGGCCTCCATCGCGGCGCGGACGAGCTCCGGCCGCCCGCGGAGAACGTCCTCCATGTTGCGATACTGGTCGCGCAGGTCGAGCGCGATGGTCCCTTCGCCGTATTTGGCGTTGAGGTCCCGCTCGATGTGGCGCAGCTCCTCCTTGCGGCGCTCGAAGTTCGCGGCGTCGTGGTCGCGGACGAGCAGTTCGAGCCGCGCCGAGCCGACCGTCCCGGAGAGTTCGTCGGCGTGGAAGAACCCCTCGCGCCCCTCGGTCTTCTCGGGGCATTCGTCCGGCGGGAGCGCGGCGAGGATCTCGGCGGCGACCTTGATCGCGTTGAGCATCGCCCCCTTGGCGGACCCGGGGTGGACGGCGACGCCGCGCACGGAGAAAACCGCGAGCGCGGCGTTGAAGTTGGCGCAGCCGACGGAGGCGAGGTCGGAGCCGTCGACCGTGTAGGCGGCGCGTGCGCCGAACGCCTCCGCATCGAAGCCGAGCGGCCCCTCGCCGATCTCCTCGTCGGGCGTGAACGCGATGCGGATTTCGCGGTGCGAGGGGGCGTCCGGCGCGAGCAACGCGGCGGCCGCGGAGACGACGATCGCGAGGCCGGCCTTGTCGTCGGCGCCGAGGAGCGTGGTGCCGTCGGTGACGACGAGCGTCCTGCCGACGAGACGGTCGAGCTCCGGCGTCGTGACGGGGTCCAGACCCCGCCCCGACGTCCCGAGCGGGAGGACGCCGCCCTCGTAGCGAACGACGCGCGGCTTCACGCCGGCGCCGGACGCCTCGGCGGCGGTGTCGAGATGGGCGACGAACCCGAGCGCGGGCTCGTCCTCGCGCCCGGGCGAGGCGGGCACGGTCGCGTAGACGTAGCCGTCGGGCGAGCGGCTCACGTTCCGCGCGCCGAGCGCACGGAGCTCGTCCGCGATCGAGTCGGCGAGCACGAGCTGTCCGGGCGTGGAGGGGTGGTTCCCGGTCTTCGCGGAGGACTGCGTGTCGAACGCGACGTAGCGCAGGAAGCGGTCGAGGGGAGTCGTCGCGAGGCGGGGGGTGCCCGACGGGCGTTCGCGGCCCGTTGTATGCGTTCGTTCCATGTGACTCTACCTCGACTCGGCGCGAGGGGCGGGCAGGCGCGCGCGTCCGGTGGTGCGGCCGCGCTCGTCCACGAAGCGGACCGCGATCGCGCCGTCCGCGCGGATGTCGACGGCGCCGCACGTGTAGGTCCCGCGCCCCTTGTCGACGAGCGAGGAGCACACGACCGGGCACGGCGCGCCGTAGTCGTCGTGCGCGCCGCCGGGCGGCTCGAGCCAGCACTCGTGCAGGTGCCCCGTGAGCATCGCCTGCGGGCGCAGCCGCGCGACCATCCGGCACCAGCGGCGCCAGCGCGGCCCCTCGATGTCGAAGGGCGGGCGGATGCGGTGCGAGAAGGGGTTGTGGCACACGACGATGCGCCACTTCGCGCCGCGCGGCGGCCCGCGCCGCACGACGCCGCGCAGCCAGGCCTCCTCCTCCTCGCGGAACGCCTCGCAGCAGACCGTGTGGCCGTATTCGGGGCAGCCGTCGACCTTGTCCTCGCCCGTGTCGAGCGAAAGGCCCCAGACCGGCCCCGCGCGGAACTCGCAGTAGGAGCGGCCGCCGTCGGTCGGCGTGAGCTCCGCGTACTGCTCCGCGAAGACGCCGCGCAGGTCGTGGTTGCCGCGCGCGAAGACGCACGGATACGCGCCGCGCGTGATCCGCCCCGCGATGAGGTGCGGCACGGCCATGCGCTCGGGGCTCCCGCAGTCCTCGGGGATGTCGCCGTTGAGGAGCAGCAGGTCCGGCCGCTCCCTCAGGCCGGCGGCCGCGCCGACGGGCCCCTCGACGAAGCTGTGCGTGTCGGCGACGTTGAGGAGGCGCAGGACGCCGCCGCGCGGCGCGACGGGACGGAACCGCGCGACCTCGAGGCGCTGCACGTCGAGCGTCTTCGTGAAGTAGGCCTCGCGCTTCACGATCGGGCGGAGGCAGACGGCGTAGGCGCGCGCGCGATCCAGGTCGCGCTGCGGGAGCGACGCGACGTGCACCGGGCGCCCGGAGCGCAGGATGCCGTTGGCGTGGTCGTAGTGCGCGCGCCCGGCGCATTCGACCCACATTGTGCACTCGGCGGCCACGGGCACGCAGATCCGGTATTCGTCGCCGACGGCGTAGACCGAGGGCGGCGCGGCGAAGAGCGGGGGAAGGTCGTTCATGGCGCGCCATTCTAGCACGCCGCCCGACGGCGGACAAATCCTTGACCCCGAATCGGGAACGCGCTAGAATCACGCGCCATGAAACGACTCTTCCACGCCTGCCTCCTCGCCGCCGCCGCGCTCCTGCTCTCCGGGTGCGCGTCCGAATACCAGCTCGGCACGACGCTGCCCGAGGACTGCCGCGACGTCTACATCCCCGCCATCCTCAACGAGTCCGGCGAGCCCCGCGCCGCCACCGAGCTGCGCCGCGCGCTCGAGAAGGAGATTCGCCGCGAGGGCACGCTGCGCATCGTCTCCGACGAGGCCTATGCCACGACCCGCCTCGACGTGACGCTCGTCAAATACGAGCAGGTGGCGACCGCCTACAACCGCGCCAGTACGCAGAGCCCGACCGAATACCGCATGTATCTCACCGCCCGCGTTTCCTTCGTCAAGCTCCCGCGCGCCGCCGCCGGCGAAACCGCGGAAACGCCGATCTTCGGGCCGACGGAAGTCCAGGGGACCGAAGCGTTCGCCGGCGGACAGGGCGCCGTCGCGAACAAGCTGGCCCGGCTCCCCACGACCGCGAAGAACCTCGCCGAGGCGATCGTCAACGGCTGCGTTGACGTCTGGTAGGAATTCGCGGATGCCGTTCACGGCACCGGACCGCTCGCGAAACGAAGAAGGCCCGGCGCGACGCGCCGGGCCTTCCGCGTGGAACCCTGGTCTCGGATCCGGTCCCCTAGGCCTTCGCGGCCGCGACGAGCGCGGCGGCGCGGGACTTGCGGCGAGCGGCGCCGTTCTTCGTGATGGCGCCCTTCTTGGCGGCCTTGTCGATCTCGGAGGAGAAGGCGCGGAGCGCGGCCTCCTTCTTCGCGGCGTCGGCGCCCTCGATCGCGGCGAGGAACGTCTTGCGCGCCGTGTTGAGCCGGCTCTTGTTGGAGAGGTTGCGGAGGCGGCGGGCCTTGGAGATGGCGTCGCGCTTGATTGCGCTCTTGATGTTGGGCATGGGTGGATGTGCTCCTGGTGGGTTCCGTGTTCGGAGGGCGTCTAGAATAGATGAAAGCGTCCTTCGGGTCAACGAAAAAATCGCGCGCTCCGCGGCGCGGCGCCGCGGAGCCCCGGCGCCATGCGCGGCCCCGGCCCCCTTCGCCCTGGCTCCGGGCGGTCCTCTTCGCCGCGGCGTTCGCGCTCGTCCCCGGCCTCGCCGCCGTTCCGCGCGCGATCCGGCTGCTGGAGGTCCTGGCGCCGGAGGATCCCTCCCTCCTCGGGCTCTCGGCGCCCGCCGGAGCGTTCCTGCTCGGCGCATGCCTCTTCGCGCTCGCGTTCGTCGCCGTGCGGATCCCGGCGATCGCCTACGTCGCCGTCCACGAGACGACGCACGCGCTCTTCGGCCTGCTCTCCGGGGCGCGCGTCACGCGGCTGCGCGTCGCCGAGGAGGAGGGCTCGGTCGACGTCTCGCGCCCGAACGCGCTCAACCTCCTCGCGCCCTACTTCTTCCCGCTCCCCGCCGTCGCGGCGCTGCTGCTCTTCGGGCTCGCGTCCCTCGCCGTCCCGATGGTCGGGACGCCGGCGGGGCTCGTCGCCGCCGGAATCGTCGGCGCGGCGTGGGGCTTCCACCTCTGCTTCACCGTGAATGCGCTGCTCCAGCGCCAGACGGACCTCGACGCCTACGGCTTCCTCTTCTCGTTCGTCCTCGTCCTGCTGCTCAACGAGCTGTTCCTGCTCTGCGCCTGGGTCGCGCTTTCGCCGGCGCGGCTCGTCCCGGCGCTCGCGATCCTTCGCGACTTCTCCGCCGACGCCTGGCGCTGGTTCCCCGACGTCCTGGTCTTCCGCCGCTGATCCTCGCTGATCCCCGCGCGGCCTTGTGCGCCGCGCGAGAGGCATGGTAGAATCGCGCGCCATGAGATACGCAACCCCCGCCCCGTCCGCCGTCTCGCTCGCCGATCCCGTCCTCGCCCCCCGCGTCGAGGCGAACCGCGCCGCCACGATCCCCGCCTGCCTGAAGCACTTCGAGAAGGAGCACTGCATCGACGCGCTCAAGCTCAAGTGGAAGAAGGGCGACAAGTGGTGGCCCCACATCTTCTGGGACAGCGACGTCGCGAAGGTCGCCGAGGGCATGGCGCGAGAGATCGCGCGCCGCCCCGACCCCGCGCTCGCGAGGAAGCTCGACGCCCTCGCGCGCCTCATCGTCTCCGCGCAGCGGCCCGACGGCTACCTCAACACGCACTTCACGCTCGTCGAGCCGGAGAAGCGCTGGACGAACCTCCACGACTGGCACGAGCTCTACTGCGCGGGCCACCTCATGGAGGCCGCCGTCGCGCACGCCGAGGCGACGGGCGAGCGCTTCTTCCTCGACGCGATGCGCCGCTACGCGGACCTGATCGCGAAGACGTTCGGCCGCGGGCGCGGGCAGAAGCGCGGCTACCCCGGCCACGAGGAGATTGAACTGGCGCTCTGCCGCCTCGCCCGGGCGACGGGCGAGAAGAAGTGGCTCGACCTCGCGCACTACTTCGTCGACGAGCGCGGCCGCAAGCCGAACTACTACGTGAAGAAGGAGGGCTGGCAGGAATGGCGCCTCCCGTATCTCCAGGCGCACAGGCCGCCGCGCGAGCAGCGCGAGGCCGTCGGCCACGCCGTGCGCTGGGCCTACCTCTGCTGCGGCATGGTCGACGCCGGAGACGCCCGGTCCGACGTGGGCCTGCTCGAGGCCGCCGTCGCGATGTGGGAGAACGCCACGGAGCGCCGGATGCTCGTCACGGGCGGCATCGGCACCGACCGCGGAAACGAGGCGTTCGAGCGAGACTTCAAGCTCGACAACCTCACTGCCTACGCCGAGAGCTGCGCGGCGATCGGGCTCGCGCTCCTTTCGCGCCGCCTGCACGATTGCACCGGCGCGGCGCGCTACCTCGACGTCCTCGAGCGCGCGCTCTACAACGGCATCCCCTCCGGCGTCTCGCTCTCCGGGGACCGCTTCTTCTACCAGAACCCGCTCGCCTCCGGCCCCGACTCGCCCTACGCCCGCGAGCGCCAGGCGTGGTTCTACTGCTCCTGCTGCCCCACCAACTTCGCCCGCTTCTGGCCGCAGGCCGCGCAGCTGTGCTGGGCGGTGCGCCCCGGCGAGGTCCGCCTCTGCGTCCCCGCCGCGTCGGAGCTGAGGCTCGAGAGCGGCCTGCGGATCGTCGTCGAGGGCGGGTATCCCTACGACGGTCGGGTCCGGGTCTCGTTCCTCGCCCCGGACCCGGAAGTTGAAAGTGTAAAGTGCAAAGGGAAAAGTTCGAACGGCGCGCTCGCCGGCAAGGCAACTTTACCCTTTGCCCTTTCAACTTTCAACCTGTCCCTCCGCATTCCCGACTGGTGCGGGACGTTCACGCTCGCGGTCAACGGCAAGCGCCTCGCCGCGAAACCGAAGGACGGCTTCGTCTCGGTCGAACGCGCGTGGAAGCCGGGCGACGAGGTCGCGCTCGACCTCGCGATGCCGGTGCGCGTCCTGCGCGCGAACGACGCCGTCCAGGCCGACGCCGGCTGCATCGCGCTGCAGCGCGGCCCGCTCGTCTACGCGCTCGAGAGCGTCGACAACGGCCCCGCCCTGCACCGCCTCTCGATCCCCGCGAAGCAGGACTTCCGGCTCGTCGCCGCGGAAGGACTGCCGAAAGGAACCGTCGCCATCGCGGGCACGGCGTTCGAGACGACGCGCCCCGGCGACGCGCTCTACTCGGCCGCCGCGACGCGCACGCGCCGCCGCCGCTTCGTCGCGATCCCCTACGCGCTCTGGCAGAACCGCGGCCCCGCCGAGATGCAGGTCTGGACGCGGGAAGCGTAGAATGCTAGAATCCTCCCCGTTCCTTTCACATTCGCCAACCTCCCAACCCAACACGGAAAACATGGAACACGATCCGTCCCCGCGCGCGAGCGCGCTTCTCTCCTCCCTGGCCGCCGTCGCGCTCGCGGCGCTCCTCCCCTCCGCCGCGCAGGCCGCCGGCTTCGCCCTCGAGGAGGGCTCCGCCCGCGGCAACGTGAACCCCGCCTCGCTCATGTCCGGCGCGGGCGCGACCGAGCCCGGCGCGCTCTACTTCAACCCCGCCGCGATCACGGCGCTGCCCGGCACGCAGGTCGAGTTCGGCGTCTCGTGCATCCGGCCCGAGGCCGAGGTGCTCGCCGTGAACCCCTACACGGGCGAGCGACTGGTCGGCAAGGCCCACCGCAAGGTCTGGACGCTTCCGAGCGCCTACGTGACGCACCAGCTGAACGACTCGCTCTGGTTCGGCTTCGGCGCCTTCACGCGCTACGGCCTCGGCGCCAACTTCCCGCGCACCTGGGCGGGCCGCTACGGCAACTACAAGGCCGAGATCCTCTCGATGGACTTCGCCCCGCAGCTCGCGTGGAAGGTGAACGACCGCCTCTCGCTCGCCGCGGGCCTCTCGATCCGCTACTTCGACATCGAGCTGGCGCAGCGGCTCGACGCCGCCGGGATGAACGGCCTCCGCAATTACAACGATCCGTCCCCCTCGCCGTTCGACGTCGACCAGGACCTGCACGGCGACGACGTCCACCCCGCGCTCGACCTCGGCCTGCAGTGGCGGATCACCGACGACCTCACGTTCGGCGCCGCCTACCACAGCCGCATCCAGTTCAAGGTCCGCGGCGACGCGACCTGGAGGAAGCCGCCGGCCGTCGCCGCGATGGCGCCCGGCGCGTTCAACGACACGCCGTTCACCGCCCGCAACTGGAACCCCGACAAGTTCATGGCCGGCCTCACGTGGCAGGCGACCGAGCGCCTCGCGCTCTCGGGCGGCCTCACGTTCACGACGTGGCACCTCTACGACGACCTGCTGATCAAGCTCGAGGACGAGATGCTCCCGGGCCGGAGCGAGCTGGCGAGCGTGAAGGAGTGGCACGACGCGTGGCGCGCCAGCGTCGGCGCCGACTACGCGCTCGACGAGCACTGGACCGCCCGCGCGGGCTACACGTGGGACCAGTCCCCGATCAACGGCGTCTACGCCGACTACCTCGTCCCTGGCGACAACCGCAGCATCTTCGCGCTCGGCCTCGGCTGGAGCGGCGAGGACTGGGCGTTCGAGGGCTCCTACTTCTACGAATACGTCGAGGACTACCGCGTCAACGCGCGCGTGAGGAACGGCGTCTATTCGGGCAAGTACCAGAACGCCGACGGCCACTGCGTCGCGTTCTCGGCGACCCGCCGGTTCTAGGGCGGTTCCAGCTTTCCGCGGCCGCCGTCCCGGCGGCCGCGCATTTTGTGAAACCGCTAAAGGGCCCGCCCGCGGAAAACGGAGCGCCGCGTCCCGGGAGGGGCGCGGCGCGCGTTCGTTCCGGACGGGCCGGAAGGGAGGGGGGAGGGGACTACTCCTCGGGCTTGGTCTTGGGGAGCCCGAACCCGCGGTCGCCCTTCTTCCACTGGCCGCGCTTCATGAGGAGGTCGACGCGCTCGTGGCGCTTGAGGACGTTGCGGCGGACCGCGATCTGGCTGGAACCTTTGAGGCTGGAGTGCTGGCTCATGGGGTGGGACCTTTCTTCTTTCGAAATCGGTGGAACGGCGCGGGAGGTTAGCAAAAACCGGGGAGCGTGTCAAACGTTTTCCGGATGGCGATTTTGCCGTTGACTTCCGGTTTTGTTTCCGCTATCCTCCGCCCGCGTTTCACGCAACCCGACAGGAGTCTTACCATGAAGCAGGTCTACCAGCCCTCCAAGATCAAGCGCGCCCGCAAGGTCGGCTTCCGCGCCCGCATGGCCACCGCCGACGGCCGCAAGGTCCTCAAGCGCCGCCGCCAGAAGGGCCGCGTGCGCCTCACCCAGGTCTAGGGAAGGCGCCCGGCGATGGCCGAGAAACCGGCCGGAACCGCCAGCGCATCGGCCGTCGGGGCGGAGACGCCCCGGCGGCGCGCCTTTCTATTCCCCCGCTCCGCCCGCATCGCCTCGCGCCGCCGCTTCGAGGAGCTCTACGCGTCGGACACGAAGCGCGTCGGCCGCTACCTCGTCGCGTGGCACGCGCCGTCCGAGACCGCCTCGCACCGGCTCGGCGTCACGGCCGCCAAGCGCACGTTCCACGACGCCTGGCAGCGCAACCGCGCCAAGCGCCTCCTGCGTGAGTCGTTCCGGCGTCTGCGCCCGTCGTTCGCGGGAGGGCCCTGGGACCTCGTCCTCGTCGCCAAGCGCCGCATCCTCCAGGCGGGGGAGCCCGCGGTCCGCGCCGACCTGGAGAAGGTCTGCCGCGCGGCGGGGCTTCTCCCTGCCGAACCGGCCGGGCGGTCCGACGATCGGACGGCCTGACGGTCTCGCGACCGGGACATCCGCGATGAAGAGACTCGGCATCCTCCTCGTCCGCGCCTACCAGGTGACGATCGGACCGCTCTTCTCCGGGGCGTGCCGATTCGAGCCGAGCTGCTCGAACTACGCGATCGGCGCCCTCGAGCGCTTCGGCCTCGTCCGCGGCTCGTGGCTGACCGCCCGCCGCCTCCTGCGGTGCCGCCCCTTCGGACCGCACGGCTACGACCCCGTCCCGGACCGATGGCCCGGCTTCCTCCGGCGCGCCCCGCGCCCCGGTCCCCGCGACGACGGCGGCTGACGCCCCCGCGCGCGTTTTTTCCTTGCGCGCGAGGGCGCGGGTGCGCTATACTCCGTGACGTGCGGGGGAACTGGCCCCGCCACGGCCCCCGGAGGGCGCAGACATGGTTCGAACGTTCCGCAACGGTTTCACGCTCATCGAGGTGGTGATCACGGTCGCCATCATCGGCATTCTTCTCGCCATCGCCGTTCCCAGCATGACCGGCTACCGCAAGGGAGCCGAGCGGGAGGGCTGCCAGGACCAGATGCGAACCATCCTCTCCGCCATCGAGGAGGCCCGGCTCGAGCGCGACTACGACGTGCTGAACACCCTTCGGACGGCCGGGACGATCGACGTGCTCGTCTCCGGAACCGAAAGCGCAAACAACAAGAACAGGTATCTTCCCGAGGCGTTCGGCTGCCCTTCCGGCGGCGCCGCCTACTCGATCTCCTACGACGAGGACTCCGACACCTGGACCGTCACCTGCCCCAACGCCGCGTCCAAGGGCCACACGCTCTAACGCGGCAGGACCGCCCCCTCGCCCCCCTTCACCCTCTTCAACTTCTTCAACCCTTTCAACCCTTTCAACGTTCCTCCTCAGCTTCCGATGGGTTCCCGACATTTCAGATCCGGCTTCACGCTCATGGAGGTCGCCGTCGCCGGCGCCCTCGTGGCGATCCTGTCCGCCTGCGTCTTTCGCGGCATCCTCACGGTAAAGGACCACGCCCGCGCCACGGCGGACCGCATCGCCGCGCAGGGGCTCTGCATGGAACGCTACGAGTCGATGAAGGCCGTCGCGTGGGAGAATGTCGACGATACGGGCTTTCCGACGACGAACGTCCTGCTGTCATCTCTTTCGAAGGATCCGACGAAGGGCCGCCTGATGGCCGAAATCACCAACTCGATCGTTCCGGACATCCTGGAGGGCGGCGTGAAGGTGAAGAACGTCGCGATCACGTGCCGCTGGACGTTCCGCGGGCGGCTTCGCTCGGAGACCCTCCGCGGCGTCATCGTCGACGGCTATTCGACCTACGCCGTGTCGGGTCCGCTGAGCGCGACGCTCGACCTCAATCCGAACTACGCGATTCCGCAGATGTTCTACATCCGGACCGTGGACGGAGCAACCTACACACAGCTCAACCTTTCCGAGATGCCCTCCACGCTGCGCGCCACGACCGTCGTCGTGATGCCGGGGGGCGGCGGCCGCCAGTCGGTGACGCTCGGCGGAGCGAGCCGATCCGTCGCCAACGGGAAGACCGTCGCCTTCACCGCCCACGCCCTCTCCGATCCGCTCGTCGTTTCGGTCTCGACGGCGACGGAATCCGTCGCGACGGACGAGGGGGAGTCCCAGGACATGACCCGCTACACGCTTTCGCTCTCCTGCGGGCAGGCATCCATGTCCTATAAATGACGGAGGCGCCGCGATGAAGGAAAAAACAAGATCCGGATTCACCCTCGCCGAGGTGCTCATCGCCTCGGCGACGGGGATGACCATCGTCGCCGCCACCCTTTCGCTCTATCTCTTCCTTTCGGGCGAGGGCCGCGCACTGCGGTATCAGGTCGAGTTCAACAACAAGGCGCGCGTCCTCCAGACCGCGTTCGAGGATCTCGTCGAGGGCAACTACTGCCTGCTCGTCGACGCGGACAATCGCGGCGTCTCTGTCTACCCGAACGAGGCCGCGATGGTCGGCCGGTCCGAGGCCGACAGCTTCGCCGAATGGATCGGCTACGAGGAGGGATCGACCGTCGCCGCGTCAAGGATCGTCCACCGACCCAACGGAAAGGGGAACAATCCGGTCCGCGTCCTCTGCGACTGGGTCTCCCCGGCGGATTCCGGCGAACCCGTCTTCCACATCGTCACGGGATCGTCCGTCGCGCTCTGCGCCCATATCGGCGACCCTCCCGTCGCGTCGGGCGAACGGGACGTGACCGGCCCCGGTCGCCAGGGGATGAACGTCGTCGTCATCGGCTCCTGCCGCAACCTCAAGAGAAAGCTGGACTGACATGAATGCTTTCATCTTGCGTCCGGAGACCGGCAATTCCCGTTCCGCGGCGACCCGCCGCCGGTCGGGCGTCGTCCTGATGACGGTTCTCGTGACGATGCTCACGATCTGCCTCGTCGTCGGGCTCGTCTCGGCGTTCTCCGTTCGCTCGATGCGCCTCGCGCGCCGCACGCTCGACGTTCGCCGCGCGTTCGTCGTCGCCGAGGCGGGGCTCGGCTTCGGCGTGATGCGGACGCGCCAGCTGCTGCTGGACGGCGGCGTCTCCGGCTTCTACGCGAACTACGGGGAGATCGGGACACCGCCCTCCCCGGATTCGGAATACGAGCTGCGGCTCGTCGTCCGGCCCGTCTCGCACTCCAGCTCCAGCGGCACCACGGTCGCCGAGGAGGGGAGCATCGAGGTGATCTCCGGCGCGCGCAACCTCGAGTCCGGCGTCTCCTGCGCCCTGCGCGTCACCATCAGCGCCATCGGCGAGAAAATGTCCGACTACGCCGTGTTCTTCGACGGCGACCTCGAGGCGAACGTCGGAAGCAAAGGCTCGGATCTCACGTTCCGCGGCAAGATCCATACCAACAGCGACCTCTACGTCTCGAAGTGGGTGACGTTCGACCGCAACGTCACCTGCAACGGCGTCTTCTACCACGGCCGCAAGACCCAGCGGGGCCGCAAGAACTGGCGAGACACGGCCAGCGGCAACATGGTCTTCTTCCGCTTCGGCGACGACAACGTTCTCTCCCCCTCCTCGAAGGATTCCCAGAACCTCGTGAACACGTGGGACGGAGAGCGCTTCATCGACGAGGAGATCGGAACCGACTGGATCTCGCAGAGCTCCCTCTACTACGGAAACGCCATCCAGTCGGGCCAGAACGGCGTCCCGAAGCTGGCGCCCCCGATCAGCGTCGAGGATGACGAGCACACGCTCATCGAGCCGCCGAAGGATTCGTCCGATCCGGGCTACCACGCGGCGACCGAGACGCAGAAATTCGCCAACCGGGCCGCGCTCACGCTCCACGTCTTCTCCGACGGCTCCTACACGCTCAAGGACAATGTCCACGGGAACTACATCGTCGAGCGCGCCACCACCGCCGAGGCGATCGACGCGAACCAGGCCGAGCCCTACCAGCCGGGATACTGGAAGGGATGGGACGGGGAGAAGACCCGCTACATCCCCGGATACTGGTACGGCACGTTCAACGAGAAGCCGAGCTGGGGCGAAAACTGGGAGTGGGTGCCCCAGTATACGCCCCCCAAGAACGAGGACGACACGTGGTGGATGAACAACCATCCCGGAATCTCCGTCCCCGGCAACGGATGGGGCTCGGACAATCTCTTTACCGCGCTGGCGCTCTCCTCCTACTCCTGGGCCGATTCCCAGAAGAACGAGTGGGACACGGGCCTCAACCGCGCAGGAACGCCTGGCGGTAGCAAGGGGAGCTTCAATCCCGGCTACGCCCGCCACAAGATCTACGCCAAGAATCCGAAGACGAGTTCCTACATTCTGAAAAAGAAGGGAACCGGCATCCAGACCGTGCGAGCGGATCCCACGGACGACACCGGCATCCGGAAGAAAGGGAACATGTTCCTCGACCAGCGCCAGCACTTCATGATGGCGCCGGCGGACATCTACCTGGACCAGTTCCTCAGCGTTCCCGCCGTCAAGAGCGCCCTGAACGACGCGCCGGGAGGCGAAGCCGGAATCGACAAGATCCTCTATGTCGAGATGGACGAACCGGATATGCTGATCGGGGAAAGATTCAAGGTCTCTCAGGACGAGAACGGCGTCTGGCAGCAGGAGCGGTATCCCAGCGGAGGCAATGACTACACGAAGGGCGGCACCTTCCATCCCGTTCCCTGCGTTCGCATCCGGAACGGCTGCGACCCGGGGATGGACCTGAGCATCGTCACGGACCGGGCCGTCTACGTGGAAGGCGACTTCAACACGAAGGTCGTCGGATACGACTCCGATGGAACGGAGCTCTACCGCAACACGCTTATCGCCGGAGACCGCATCACGCAGATGTCGAAGAGCTGGCAGGACGCCTGGATGATACCCTGCCCCGGGAACTCGACGCTCCAGAACGCCTATTGGTCCACATCCGGCGGCCAGGGAACCATCCGCCCCGACTCATGGACGTATCCATTGGGCAAGGCGGAAAGGAAGGCGGTCACGACCACCATCAATTCCGTCCTGATGATGGGCATCTACCCCTCCGTTCCGGCGACGGACGACACCCCCGACACCGGTTATTCCGGCGGTCTGGAGAACATCATCCGATTCGTGGAGAACTGGACTGGCCAAGTCTCCTACTTCAACGGTTCGATCATCTGTCTCTGGAACACACGGGACGATGACAAATGGAGAAAGCCGGGGGCCAACGACAAGGTCTACATCGCGCCCCAGCGCTCCTGGGCCTACACGAAGATGATGCCGCCCGGACTGCCCGGCTTCTTCGCCGTCCGCGAGGCCACGTGGGAGCGCGTGGCGTGGAGCAGCGTGGACTGGGGCGACGAATCGGCCGGCGGCGGCGAAGGCGGCGGCTAGGATGGGCACCGAATCCCAGCGCGCCTACTGGGACGCCCTCGCGCCCGAATACGCGCGCATCACGCGCATCCGCACGGACGACTTCCACTGGGGGCCGCAGATACCCGGCGAGGGCGAGCTGCGCGTCCTTCCGCCGCTCGGGCCGGGGTCCTCCGCGCTCGAGCTCGGCTGCGGCGAGGGGCAGAACAGCGTCTTCCTCGCGAAGAAGGGCGTGCGCTGCGAGGCGATCGACGTCTCGGAGGCGCAGCTCTCCTTCGCCCGCGACCTCGCCGCGCGCGAGGGCGTCCGCATCGGCTTCCGCCGTCAGTCGCTGGAGGACTTCGCCGCCGCGCCGCCGCCGGACGCCCCCTTCGACCTCGTGCACAGCTCGCACGCGCTCGAGTTCGTCGAGGACCCGGGCGCCGTCGTGCGCGCGATGGCCGCCGCCGCGAAACAGGGCGGGACGGTCGCCGTCTCGGCCGTGCATCCGCTCTTCAACGGCGAATGGATCGTGGGCGAATGGGAGGACGAGACGGGCCGCGATGCGGGCGCCGCCGGCGCGGGGCTCTTCCTGCGCAGCTACTTCTCGCCGCCGGACGACGTCCGCGACGACGCCTTCGGCCACGCGGTCTCCCGCGCGTGGCCCGTTTCGTCGTGGTTCGGCTGGTTCCGCGCCGCGGGGCTCGAGGTGACCGCCCTCCTGGAGCCGCCCGCGACGCCCGACGCGCCCTACACGAGCGACGACTGGGCCGCGCACGGCGGCCAGCTCGACCGCATCCCGTCGACGCTGATCGTCGCCGGCGTGAAGCGGTAGCGCCCGCGCTCCGCGCGGCGCACGCAGGGCGAGTCGCCGCGTCCTCTACCGGATCTTGACGAGGAGGAGGAACAGGGCGGGCATCAGCGCCGCCTGGACGAGGACGAAGCGCACGAGCACCTGCTCGCCCGACCAGCCGAGCTTCGCGCGGCAGTGGTCGTGCAGCGGGAAGCGCACGCTGCGCAGCTGGCGCGCGAGCCAGTGGCCGCGCGTGGCGTCGTCCGGCGAGCCGGTGTCCACGCCGAGGCGCGCGAGCCCCTTGAGGAGCAGGATCTTGAGCAGGCCCGTCGCGCCGTTCGCGAGGATGACGGGCGCGATGGCGAGGCCGACGAACGGGTTGCCGGTCGCGAGGACGGCGACGCCGATGAGGAGGCCGAGGGCGCGCGAGCCGGCGTCGCCCATCAGCACGCGGCTCGGCGCGGCGTTGTGCCAGAGGTACCCCGCCACGCCGCCGCCGACGACGCAGCAGAGGATCGCCCAGCGGGCGCCGGCGGGGTCGTGCGGGACGAGCAGGTACCGCGCGGCCTCCTCGTGGCCGATCACGCCGTAGAGGAACGCCGCGAGGCTGAAGAGCGCCACGAGCGAGAGCGAGCCCGCGAGGCCGTCGACGCCGTCGGTGCAGTTCGTCGCGTTCATCGTGATCCAGAGGATCGGCACGGCGTAGAGCAGATGCCCCCACCACGGGACGAGGAGCGGCTGGTAGCCGGCGATCGGGTCGGGCGGCGAGGCGCGCAGCACGGTGTCGAGCGGGAGCCACACCTGCACGTCGGAGAAGCCCGAGAGGCACAGCGCGGCGGCGACGGAGACCGCCAGGTCCAGCAGACCCTTCTTCGTCCGGCCCCACGGGCGCTCGGCGCGGTCGTCGAAGTAGCCCGTCGCCATCGCGGCGAAGAGGCACGCGACGACGCCCCACTGCCTGAGGTCCGGGTCGCCCCACCGGTCGCCGAGCGGCAGCACGAGGGCGAGGACGGGCAGCACGAGCAGCAGCAGGATCAGCCCCGCGCCGGTCGGCTTGCCGGCGGACGCGGCGCCCTCCTTCACGAGCGCCTTGCCGCGGTCGCGCGGCAGGAGGTTCCAGAGGCGGGGCAGCAGGAGCCCTACGAGCAGCGCCGCGAGCGCGGCGCCGAAGCTGGCGAGGAACGTGTGCGAGGAGAAGAGGCGCAGCGGCCCCCACGCCTTCGCGAGGAACTGGAGATGGTAGAGCATGGTCGATCGGTCACACGGTCACACGGTTAGACGGTCGCACGGTCGATCGTTCGGGCCGCGCGGTCGGAAGGACGCCGCCGAGTCTACCACAACCGGCACGCGTCTTCCAACCGCAAACCGCGATGCAACCGGCCGGGCGGCGCTACTTCACGCGGACGGTCTCGGCGGCGGAGTGCGCCGTGAACTCCGGGGCGTACATGCACTGGATGGTCGCCAGGCCGCCGGAGAAGACGCCGCGCTGCTGCACGCGGTAGGAGGTCTCCAGGACGAAGACGCCCTTGTTCAGGCGGTCGATGTAGTAGTGCGTCGCCGTGTCCTTCGTCGACTGGTAGTAGCCCACGCCGTCCCGCCACCGGTAGGACGAGAGCACGTCCACCGGCTCCGCGCACGCGGGGCGTTCGTCGGAGAGGTGCACGAACTCGTAGGTCCGGTCGCTCGTGATCTCCAGCCGCGCCACGATCTCGTCGCCCGGCTCGAGCGCCTCCCCGAGCGCCGCGAGGCGCGTGCCTTCCGCGCCCTTCGTCTTCCGGTAGTACTTCTTCTCGACGCGCAGCTCCTTCGGCTCGTGCGCGCGGACCTTCAGGACGTCCTCGAAGTAGCTCCAGTGCACGCCGCCCCACGCGACGCCCTTCTCGCCCGCACCCGTGAACGCAATCTCGCCCATCGCGGGCTCGATCTCCTCCGCCGCGTAGCGGTGCGACCACATCCCCGTGCCGGCCTCGGCGTTCTCCGCCGGGACCTTCTCGCCGCCGAGCGTCACCTCCGCGAGCGCGTCGCCCGCGAGCAGGTCGGCCCCGCCGCCGAGGACGAGCGCGTAGATCGCGTCCGCCGTCGCGGCGGTCGTGGTCCAGTCCTGCGTCTGCTTCTGCTTGAGCAGCCACACGTTGCAGGCGTCGGCGCTCGCCTCGTCGCCCGTCACCTCGCGGAACGCCTCGACGACGAGCGCCTGCGTCGAGACGGGCGCCGCGAAGAGGCTGCACGAGAAGAAGTACGGGCGCTTCCAGTACATCCCGAGCTCGTCGGAGAGGACGCCGCGCTCCTTGATGGAGGCGAGGATCTCGCGCGCCAGCGCCTCCTCGCCGCGGCGCTTCAGCGCGGTCGCGGCGACGGCCTGCGTCTCGAGCCCGAGGTCCGGCCACTCCGCGCGGAGGTGCTCGACGAAGAGCTCCGCGTCCTTCCCGTTCTTCGGCGCCGGCACGCCCGCGAACGAGTGCAGGTAGAGCCAGCGCACGTCGAAGCCGTTCACGCGGAAGGGGATCTTCTGCTCCTTCGCAAGGCGCAGGCGCCGCTTCACGTCCTCCGCGACTTCGCGGTCGAGCGCCTTCGTCGCGTCCGCGAAGAAGTCCGGGTAGTCCATCGCCGCGAGGCGGTTGAGGCGCGCGAACCCGACGAGGATGTAGAGCGTGATGGAATCGGACGACGGCCCGCCCGGGAACCACGGCCAGAGGCCGTCGCGGTTGCGCGTCTCGCGCAGCTTCCCGAGGCAGCGCTCCTGCTCGGCCGCGAGGCGCTCGCTTCCGAAGAGCTCGCCCAGCCGCGCGCGGGCTGCGGTCTCGTGCTCCGCCTCGCGCACCCACGGCGTCGCCTCGAGCGCGACGGCCTTGAGCTGCGGGTTCGCTTCCAGCGGGCTCTTGAGCGCCTCCGCGCCGGCTTCCCTCCAGGCGTCGAACGTCGCGCGGATACGCGGGTCGGCGTTCGCGATGAACGCGCCGAGCGCGTTCGCGTAGTAGCGCGAGAAGGTCTGCTCGCAGCATTCGTGCGGGAACTCCATCAGATACGGGAGCGAGAGCACCGCGTACCACGCCGGACGCGACACGGCGCGCACCTCGAGCCCCGCGTGGCGGATCGTGTCCGAGCCCGCGCTCGCGAGGAGGTTCGAGAGCGCGAAGGTCCGGGTCTCCGCGCCGCGCGCGTGGAGCTGCACCGCCTCGCGCACGAGGATGCGCCGCGCGAGGACGGGCAGCACGCCCTCCTCGCCGTCGGCGAACTTCGCCCCCTTCGCCTTGGCGACGTATTTCAGGAAGCCGCAGCCGTCGGGGATCGCGACGCGGAACTCGAAGGTCTTCGACTCGCGGGGAGCGAGCTCGAAGGGTTGGGGAGCAGGAGACGTGAGACATGAGACATGAGACGCGCGCTCGTCTCCAGTCTCCCGTCTCTCGTCTCCCGTCTCACGTCCCAGCTCTTCCAGCGCCAGGCTCACCTCGCCGCTCTGCGGCTCGTCCTCCGTGTTCGTCACCTTGACGGCGAAGAGGAAGTCGTCGCCCTCGCGGGCGAAGCGCGGGGCGTTCGGCTCGCACATCAGCGGCTTCGTCGTCACGATCTCGTCGTTGCGGTAGACGCCGCCGCGCAGACCGTTGTCGTGCGCGACCATCAGCAGCTTCCAGCCCGTGAGCGCATCGGGCACGGTGAACGTGAACGACACGCGTCCGTCGGCGTCCGTCTCGAGATCGGGGAGGAAGAACGCCGTCTCCTGCAGGTTCTTGCGCGGCTCGACATCGGCGGGCGGCTCCGCCGTTGACGCCTTGTTCTCGCGCATCGCCATTTTGTCGTCCCAGCCGACCAGGTTCGCCCTCGCGGGGGCCGCCGCCATCGCACCCGCTGTCACGGAAAAGGCGTCGCCAACATCTTCCGCCGCCATTTCGTAGCAGACGTCCTCCTCCTCGTCGGCGGCAATGCACCGCATCACGGCGAATCCTCTCGATTGGTTCTTGTAGCGCCGCCGCCCGAACCGCGAAGGCAGATCCTGCCACGACGGCCACCGGAGGTCGAGCCCCTCGCGCGTGCTGGGGAAGAAACCGTCGAGGCGGACGAGGCCGGTCATCCCGTTCTGCAGAGACGCGTAGGCGCGGCGCGGCGCCCACGGCGTGAAGTAGTTCGAGAAGCCGGGCGAGACGTCGTGCCACCGGTAGGCGTCGAGCGAGCGGTCGTAGAGGAAGGCCAGCACCTCGGCGGGGCCGGAGACCTTGAAGGTCCACGTCTCCTGCGTGCCGGGATTGAGTTTGCTCGTGAGGTGCTCGGCCTCGATGTCGAGATGCTGGTTGTCCCACGGGACCCAGACGACCGATTCGTTGCGGTAGAGGCGGTTCTCGCGGACGAAGGTCGTCTCGATCTCGATCTTGCCGCGGTGCTCGTCCGCGATGGGCAGCTCGTAGAACCAGACGGGGCTCCCGCCGCGCACGGCCTCGTCGACGATCTTCTTGCCGTTGCTGTAGACCCGGACGCGGCAGTAGCCGGTTTCGTAGCCCGTGCCCCAGTAGACGCGCATCGTGCCGCCGACCTTGACGGTGTGCGCCTCGACGCGGAAGAGCTCCGGCACGGCGGTTCCGAGCGCCTTCGCCGCCGGGTCGAAGACGAGGACGCCGCCCACCCCCCGGACGGTCTTCCCGTTCGGGTCCTTCGTCTCGAAGACGAGCCGGTAGGCGCCGGCTCCGAGGTCGAGCGCACCCTTCCACGGTTCGGCCTCCTTCCCGGCGAGTTCGAGCGCGAGGATCTCCTCGCCCTGCTCCCACGTCCTCCAGTCCCAGGGGCCGTCCTCCTCCTCGACGTAGCCCCATCGCCCGCCGGCCGGCTTGCGAACGGGGCGCTCCGGCCCCTTCAGGCGGAATACGCGGAGCGCCCCCTTCACGGGCACGGCCGCGCCGGAGAGCGAGGCGAGCGAAACCTTGGCGGCAACGGGCCTGCCGGCGGTCGGCCACTCGCCGTCCGTCCAGACGCCCGCGCGCCAGGCGACGGTCCCGATCTCGAACGACGACTCCGCCGAGCGCGCCTCGCCGGTGCCGTCCGTGACGGTCGCCGACACGGTGAACCGGAACGACGGGTCGTTCGCGAGGTCGGCCGTCGGCGCCGCGACGGGCGTGAACTCGACCGCGAAGGCGCCGTTCTCGTCGGTCGTCGCCTCGCCCTGCGCGACGAAGCGCTCGCCGTCGTCGTCCTCGTCGCCGCCGCCCCAGCCGAACCAGCGGCACCAGTCCGGATAGAGCGTCCGGCGCTCCACATGCCACGCGACCTTCGCGCCCTGCACCGGGAGGCCCGAGTAGGTGAGCGCCGTGCCCGTCACGGTCACCGGCGCGCCGAGCGTCGCCTCCTCCGAGGCCTTCTCCAGCGTCGCCTCGAACTTCGGCCGCTTGTATTCCTCGACGTTCACGCCCTTATACGCCTCGCCGCGTCCGCCGTCCTTCAGCAGATACCAGGCATTGATCGCGTAGCCCCCGGTGAGCCGGTCCGCAGGCGCGACGAAAGTATGGACGAACGAACCCCACTTGTTGGGCTTCAGGCGCACCGAGTCGACTTCCTTTCCGTTCGGGTCCTTGAGCGTCAGCCGCACGGTGACCTCCGTCTTCGTCCGGAAGTCGCGCGTGCGCGGGTCGGCGTGGTAGGCGATGCCCTTCACGCGGATCGGCTGGCCGGGGCGGTAGATCGCGCGGTCCGTGAAGAGGTCGATGTGCTCGTATCGCGGGTCTTCGCGCTCGGGAGAGCCCGGCCAGTCTCCTGAAAGCGAAAGGACCTCCGCGCCGTCCTTGACGACGCGCACGTGGCGCCGGGCGGAGTAGCCGTTGTCATCGGAAACAGTCGCGGCGAAGGCGCCGTCCGCGTCCGTCGTGCAGGTCTCGCGCAGCGTTTCGCCGCGCCCGCCGCGCTTGACGCCCCAGAGCTCCACGCGTGCGCCGGCGACCGGCTCGCCCGATTCGGCGAGATGGACCGAGCCCCGGAACTCGCCCTCGCCCGTGCGGAGCACCAGCGCGAGCGGCGTCACCGTGACGTACTCCGCGAAGAGCGGCAGGCCGTCCGTGCCGAACTTCGCGTTCGCCGCCGCGAAGAGGACGTAGTGGCCGGGCTTGGGATCGTCCGGGACCGCGATCCGGAACGTCTGCTGCCGGTAGCCCGGCTCGAGGTCGAGCGCCGCGGACCACTCCTTCGCCGGCTTGCGCTTCGCATACTTGTCCCGGGCCGCGGAGCGCGCGTCGTAGGAGGAGACGCTCCCGCCCATCGACTCGTCCGCGACCAGGTCCTCGAACGAGACGGGCACGAGCCGGAAGTGGACCTTGTCCAGGTTGCGGGCGCGGACCTTGATCTCCGGCCACGGGGCGCACCAGTTGCGCTCCACCTCGAGCGAGAGGTCCTTCGCCTCGATCTCGGCGACGACGTTCGCGCACTGCCGGCCGCCGAGCGTCTTCGGCCACTTCTCCGCGTAGGCGGCCGCGAGGTCGTGCGCGGCGACGAGCTCGCCCCGGTCGCGCAGGAGATCGGCCTTGGCGGCCGCGCCGAACGCGACGGCCTCCGTCCGCCCCTCGTGGCGCGCGAGGAAGGCGTCGAGGAACGCCTCGAACGCCGCGTCGCGCTCCTTCTGCGGCTTCTCGTCGAACGCGCGGACGTATTCCGCGCGCTGCAGCTCCGCCATCGCGAGCGCGTCGAGGTCGCCGCGCGCGTCGTGGAACGCGATCAGGCGGCCATAGAGCGCGAGGCCCTTCTCGAGCGTCCTGTCGGGGATGCTCTCGCCGTAGAAGTCGATCGCGTCGCGCACCGCGAAGTCGAAGAGCGTCGGGCAGAAGGATTCGGGCAGCGTCCCGGGGTCGAAGAGCGCCTTCCAGTCCGCGAGGCGCTGGGCCTGGAGCGCCTCCGAGCGGGCGAAGACCTTCTCGAACTGCGCCTCGAGCGTCGCGGCGATCTTCTCCGGCGACCACGGCGGCATCTTCTCCGCGGCGGCCTCGTCGTCGAGCTTCGTAGGGGCCGCACCGCCCCAGCGCCACCGGCGCGAGTTCTCGAGGTAGGTGTGCGCGAGGTGCAGCTGCAGGACGGCCTGGAGCGGCGCCGGCTGCGCGTCGACCGACGCGGCGAACGCGGGGAGCCAGTCGGCGGTCTGCTCATCGGTGAACTCGGCCATCGCCTGCTCGCGCACGAGGAACGCGCGTGCCGCGTCGGGCCAGCGCTCGGCGGCGACCGCCTCGCGCTCGATCTCCGCGACAAGGTTCGTGACCGTGCGCGGCAGGTCCTTGCGCGCCGCATCGTCGACCTTCTTCCAGGCCCCGTCGAAGTCGAAGTTTTCCATGGCGAATCCCGTCGTTGCCGCCAGCGCGACCACCGCGTCCGCGAAGCTCTTCATCCGTTTTGCGTTCATCGTGTCACCTCGTTGCCGTCCATTCTAGCAGACTTCATTCCGGAAAGGAACCGTTCTCCGCGATTTTCCGCGGCCCGTCGCATTCGCGTTCATTGCCGCTCCTCCCCCGCGCGGGAGACTCCCCCAGCCTCGCTTCGCTCGGCAGCCCCCTCAGGGAGGGGGCCGGCTTCGCCGGGTCGGGGCTCTGCGGTCTCTGCGCTCTCTGCGTGAGATTCATCCTCCGCGGGGAAGGAGCCGCTCCGCGTGACGCGGAAGCGGCGGGCGCGGGGGCGGTCGCAGTCGGGCCACAGCGTGACGGCGGGCGCGGCGAGGTCGAAGACGGCGGACCACTGCGTGGCGACGATGGCTTCGCCCTCCGGCCCCCAGTCGTCGCGCCGGTGGGACACGGCCTCGAGGAGGTCGGCCGCGGCGTCCGCGTCGGGCAGGACGCCGCCCGCGGGGGCGAGCGCCGCCTCGAGCGCGGCGAAGCGGTCGGCGCCGACGCGCCCGGGATCGTCGGCCGGGGCGGATTCGGCGCCGTCCGCGAGGCAGAAGTTGGTGCAGCACTGGTGCGCGAACGCGCCCGGCGCGGCGGGGGCGGCGGGCCGGACGGCGCGCGGCGCGCCGCCGGGGCCGTCCCATTCGACGACCGCGGAGGCGCCGGTGGCGTCCGCGAGGTGGAGGTGGAAGGCGGAGCCGATCGCGTGGTGCATCTCGTAGTGCCCGAGGAGCGCGAGCGCCTCGTCCACCGTCGCGGCGCGGTCGAGGACCAGGCGCACGGCGAGCGTCGTCTGGATCGGCGTGCGGCCGGTGTCCGGCTCGGGCGGGCGCTCGCCGGGGAGCATCAGCACGGCGGCGGCGAGGCCCTTCTCGTTCACGCCGTCCACGGGGACGAACGGTGCGGCGAGCAGGGCGAGGCGGCGCGGGAGCGGCGAGGGGACGGCGCCGTCCGGGAAGCCGAGGAAGAGCAGCCCGGTGGTCGAGACGGACGCGTAGCCGCCGCGCGGGCGGGTGCGGACGACGAGCGGCGGCGTGCGCGGCTCGAGGTCGAAGTTGCGGCCGAAGAGCGCGCGGCCGTCCGGCGTCCGCGCGACGAACGTGCTGCACCCGAAGTCCGGCAGCGGCGGCAGCGCCGCGCGCGGGAGCAGCGGCGCGAATTCGGCCCGGACGGCCTCCAGCAGCTCGCGCTCGTTCCGCGCGCCGCGGGCGAGCACGCGGTCGAGGCGGTAGTCGCCGTGCACGTCGAGCGTCCAGCAGGCGGCGTCCGGGTCGGGGCGCCGCAGCGAGAGCAGCGTCCGCACGGGATTGCGCAGCGACCACGCGGCGAGGACGAGCGCGGCCGCCAGCGCAAGGGCGGCAAGTCGCCTTGCGCGGCGGCGGGGAGGGGATTTCATGGGCTCCATAGGTTGAAGGGGTTGAAGAGGTTGAAGGGGTTGAAGGAGTTTAAAGTTGAAAGGGTAAAGGGAAAAGTGGCGGAGCGTGGCGGGGTTGGATTGGCATTTGCGTTTGTGAATGATGTCAAGGCTCCGCGCCCTCTGCGTTCTCTGCGTGAGATTCAGACTCCGCGGACTCCGCGTGGGATTTTGGCTCTGCGCTCTCTGCGTTCTCTGCGTGAGATTCAGACTCCGCGGACTCCGCGTGGGGTTTTGGCTCTGCGCTCTCTGCGCTCTCTGCGTGAGTTTCTTCCGCGGCGGGGCTCTGCGTGGCGCAGAGGCGGAAGCCGAGGAAGGTGAACCGGTAGGAGGGCGAGAACCAGAACCGGTAGGAGGACTCGCAGAACCTGGCCGAGTCGTTCCAGCCGCCGCCGCGATTGACGCGGGACTCGCCAACCGCCGTCTCTGTCCTCTCCCACACGTTGCCGTGCAGATCGTAAAGTCCCCACGCGTTCGGCTCCTTGCGTCCCACCGGCTTGTGCGAGAGGGTTTCGCTCCAGTCGACTTCGTGGACGCGGTCGACGACCCGCTCGGCAAAGTCAAGGAAGCGCGAGAGCCAGCTGGGACGCGTCGAGAGGTTCTCGTCGAACCACGCCACGCGGCCGAGCGTCGCTTCCGTGATCTCCGTCCCGTCCGCGAGGCGGCAGAAGTCGTTCGTCGAGCCCGCGCGGCAGGCGGCTTCCCATTCCTCCTCCGTCGGCAGGCGGAAGACGAGGTCCGACGCGCGCGCGGCGGGGTGCGCGTTGAGCTTCTCGAGAAACGCCTGGCAGTCGTCCCACGAGACGCATTCCACGGGATGGTCGGCGCCCTTGAAATACGACGGGTTCTCCCCCATCACCGCCTCCCACTGCGCCTGCGTGACCTCGTATTTGCCCATCCGGTAATCCCGCCCGGGAATCGGGACCATGTCCTCGACGAGCCGTTCCACCGGGTCGCCCCACGCGCCGCACCCGCGCGCGGCGAGCCAGACGGCGAGCGCGAGGAACGCAAGAAGAAGGAGGAGGGCGAGGCGTTTCACGGGTTGAAGGGGTTGAAAAGGTTGAAAGGGTTGAAGGAGTTTAAAGTTGAAAGGGTAAAGGGAAAAGTGGCGGAGCGTGGCGGGGGCGGGGTCAATGCTGAATGCTGAATGCTGAATGCGGCGGGGCGGGGAATTCGGGAAGGCCGCTCCGCGGCGGGCAACGGCTTCGCCGCGCTCGCGCGGAGCGGAAGGGTGCTAGGGCGTGGCAGGAAACTCGGCAACGGGAACGCGGATGCCGGACGAAAGGTCGAAAAGCGTCAAGATTGGCGTTCCCAACGGGATCGGGTCGCGCCGGATTTCGATCGTTCCCCCTTCGCCGGGCGCGAGACGGAGAATCGCGGGATTCGCCCGGAATCCCGATTTGTGTTTCCCGGCAACGGTCTCGACCGCCAGAAGCGCGACCGCCCGGTCGGACCGGTTCGTCGCTGCGAGGACGGCCGGCGCGGCCCGGGAAGACTTGGACGAAAACGCGGTTTCGATCCGCGGCGGCGGGAGCGTCGCGGCCGACGGATCGCGGCGTTCGAGCAGGACGCGGCTCCACGCTTCGTTGCCGAAGACGTCCGCCCACTTTTTGAGTTGGACGACGCATGGAACGTCCGCGAACGGAACGAGCACCTTCTCGTGGTTCACCCATTCGCGGAGTTTGACCGGTTCGAGGCGGACGATTCCGTTCGAGGTCGGGACGGTTTTCATTTTCGTTCCCGGAAGAACGTCGATGCTGACTTCCACGCCGTTGGTCGCGAGGAGCGCCCGGATCGTCCGGATGCAGCCGCCGGGATGACGGTCGCTCAAGTTGGCGAGCCAGACCCCTTCGGCCGTCACGACTTCCTGGTTTCGGGCCGTGGACGAACTTCCCAAGTCCAGCATCGATGCAAGATACACGGGTGCCGCATTCGTGGCGGGGTCTTCGGCCCGCGCCGGCGCGGCGGCGAGGGCGAGGAGAGGGGGGAGGAGGAAGCGGAGTTGGGGGGGGGGCGGGGGGGGGGGTGGGGCGGCCTTGCTCGGCGCGGCGGGGTGCCACCCCGCCGCGCCGGCTGCGGCCGGGTGTCGCGGCTTCGCCGCTCGCGGGCAAGAGGGTTCACGGGGCGGGCTCCTTCGCGCCCTCCGCGGATTCCGCGTGGGGGGCGAGCGCGTTCGTGGCGGGGTCGCGGAGCCGGACAACGCCGTTCGTTGTCGGCCGAACGGCCTTCGCGCCACTGCGCGGCGCGAAGGCGGGTGGGAGATCGATGTCGAGAGCGAGCCGTTCGGGGGCGTATGAATGCATCTGCACGATGTTGGGCGCGACGATCAGACAGGTGTCGCGGATGCGTGCAGCGAGCGTGGTTTCGCCCGCGATGCGTTTTCCGCTCCGACGGCGTTCGCAGGGAAGCAAGGGGCCACCCGTGCAGAAGCCGGCTTCGCCCTCCGAGGGCGAGTCCCACCAGCCGAGTTCGCATTTCCGTCCCAAGTCGTCGACGAAGTCGCACTCGTTCGTGCCGAGGACGATCTGCCGGGGAGCCTGATTGGTCAGAAAGGAGAGGTACCAGTCGCCCGTCCCGGCCAGAACGGTTCTGTGCAGGGAAAACTGGAGCGCGGCGGCGTCGCGGAGCGGGGAGGACGACGCGAAGGGCCGGTTTGTGGCGTCCCAGCCATCCCAGGAGAAACGGACGGGGGCGAGGGCTCTTCTGAGCGAATCCCACGCGGGGGAGCGGTATTCGGTACCGGCCATATGCAGAACGTGCGGCAGGACGAACGTGGCAGGATCCGGCGAACCGTCGGGCGAGAGCAGGACGCCGCGTTCCGCGTCGAATCGAGCGGCGAGGGCGTCGATCGTGCGCTGCACGGCGGCGGAGACGTTCTCGGAAAATCCGGGCGTCTCGACGAGGGCACGGATCGCGATCCACGAGAACCAGATGTCGTCGGGCCCGTTCTCCGGCCCCCAGAACCCCGATTCGCGCTGCCGGTCGAGAAGACGCCGTTTCGCGCGGGCGAGCGCGCCGAAGGCCTCCTCGTCGTCGATCGTCGAAACGGCGAACGCGAGGATCCCGAACGGCAGCGCCCGGCCGTCCGCTTCGTCCGAACGGAAGGAGCCGTCCGGCCCGACATCCGACACGAGGAACCGTCTGCCCGCCCGCCACGATTCGTGGCTGCTTTCATCCATGCCGAAGAAACCATGGTCGTAGGAGCCGGCGTAGGCGAGCAACGCAAGCGAGGTCGTGAACGCCGAAGGCTCCGGCCAGGAGCCGTCCTCGCGCTGGAGCGACTTGAGCCAGCGTAGCGCGCGGAGCTGCGCGTGGACCGGAGAGTCCTCGGATCGTTCGCGACAAGCGCGGGAAGGCGGGAGGTCCGGCGTCGCGCCCCGCGCCGCGACGCCCGCCGCGAGGGCGAGGAGGGGGAGGAGGAGGGCGAGGCGTTTCATTGCGGGCGGGGGCGGGGCTTGGGCGGCCTTGCACGGCGTGGCGGGGTGTCGCCACGCCGGCTGCGGCCGGGTGTCGCGGCTTCGCCGCTCGCGGGCAAGAGGGTTCACGGGGCGGGCTCCTTCGCGCCCTCAGCGGATTCCGCGTGGGTGGCGGGCGCGTTCGTGGCGGGCGGCTGTGCAATCTTATCCGCACTGGCGCGATTCCCCAAGATGCGAAGAGCCGTCTGCTCGACGAGAGGGGCAAAGACTTCAAGGTCGGCCGAGGGAGCCTTTTCCGAACCGAAGTCTTTGACGCTCGCGAGAATCAATGCTTTTTCCCCCGGTCTCGAACGGACAATCCATCCGCGAGAGGCGAAAACGCATCCGAGTCCGGATTCGTCGACCTTCATTCTTCCCGTGGCATCCGCGCAGATGCCCGGATACGAATTTCCGAGCCGGATGCTTTTTGCGGAACCGAATACCATGCCGTTCGAAGTCGATTCAAAACCCGTTCCGAAATAGGATAGAGACTCGGAATTCTGCTTTTCAAAACGCGCCTCGTCTTCCGGCGTCGTTTTCTGAAACATCACCGTCAGGTCGCACGAACGGGAGCCAGCATAGATTTCCGAATGACAGCGGATCGTCCCGTTCGTTGCGGAGACGCACGACCATTCGTCCAATCGCGGTTTGACCCATTCCTTGGAAAGACGCGGAGCGGGGGTGCTTCCCGGCTCGTTCTCGGCCGCGACCATTTCCAGCCACCGGGAAGCATAGGAACCGATTTCCGCAACATCGCGATAAAGGGGATCCCGCACCTCGAATTGAACCCAATACGGATGTCCTGCCAAATGGATGTGGCAGACTCCAAAGATGAGTGAACGAATGCGGTCGTGCGAACGTTCGAGAAGATGCTGGAGATAAAGGGCTCCCGCATAGTGGGGCCCGCGGAGTTCCGCAATGAGAGAATTGCCGAGTACGTCGGAATGGACCGGGGCGTCCAAATCCTGGTCCGGATCCATGACGAACGATTGGACCGGGATGGCCTCAAGCTCCGAAACCGTCTTATCCAGCTCGTCGTCCGAGCGAACCGAATCCGACATGCCGTGCGGGAATGTCATTAGACTGATACGAGTCCGGCTGCCGGTATCAGATTCCGGCGAGGAATGAAAAGGCATGAACAGCTTGACGAGTCGGCATCCAGGCTCGACTTTAGTCTCTGAATAGTGCTTGGCAATGTCCGGGGTAAGGGCGGTAGCATCGGCGAGCCCGTCAGGCGCCGGAACAACAGGGATGAATGGTTCGCCCGTGGCGGGGTCTTCGGCGCGCACGGGTGCGGCGGCGAGGGCGAGGAGGGGGAGGAGGAGGGCGAGGCGTTTCATCGGGTTGAAGAGGTTGAAAGGGTTGAAGAGGTTGAAGGAGTTTAAAGTTGAAAGGGTAAAGGGAAAAGTGGCGGAGCGTGGCGGGGGCGGGGTCAATGCTGAATGCTGAATGCTGAATGATGAATGATAAATGCGGCGGGGCGGGGTCAAGGGCAGTGGTTAGTGGTTAGTGGTTAGTGGTTAGTGGTTGGCGGCGGGGGATGGCTGCGGCCGGGTGTCGCGGCTTCGCCGCTCGCGGGCAAGAGGGTTCACGGGGCGGGCTCCTTCGCGCCCTCAGCGGGGGCCGCGTGGGGCACGGGCGCGGCGGGGCTCGGCGCGGCGGTGCGGTACCACATTTCGAAACCGCCTTCGCCGGTGTCGGGAAACCATTTCTTCAGGCGGCCGAAGCGGTCGAAGACGTAGGCCGGGGGCCCGGAGGGCAGGACGATCCGCGTGGACCAGCGGTCGGGGACGTGGCCGAAATGCAGGACGCATTCCTCTCCTTCGAGGAACACGCGCTCGGGTTCGGAATGGGAATAGGCGGCGAGGAAGGCGGCGAGGTCGTTTTCGCCCGTGCCGCCCGTGACGGGCGGCCGCACATGCGCGTAGTAGTCCTTGTAGGACTCGAACGTCGCCCACAGGCCCGCCGCGACGACGAGCGCGAGCGCGAAGAGCCAGAGGAGGCATCCGTTGAGTTTTCGCGGGCAGGGAGAAGAGTTCATTGGCGGGGGCGTTGAGCCTTTCGTTCACAATGGCAATGCGTTCTTACTCTAACTTGTCAAGAGCAGCTGATTTCGAAACGGAATTTGAAACGGCAAAGTAGTATTTCGAAAAATAATCCTCTGTGAAAGGAATTTCTAAAGGATCGGTTAAGAAAATGGGACGATAGCCCGATGAGACTAGTTCGGAGAGAGCTTTGAAAAGCACATCGATGGAAACAGTATCGCCCAAAACTGGAGCAACGACAACCGGTTGTTCCGACCTTGGCGTTTCACATGGAGTCCAAATGCAGTTAGGCAAATACTCATCGCGACAACCATTCAATAGGTAATCTACACCATCGGGAAGCGGATGTGGTTTGAACCAAGTCATACCGCCTGAAGCGTCAATACTCGCATGGTAGAACATCTTTCCTTGGCATTCAGGATTTTGCCCGTCGCAATCTGGAGTCCCAATCAAAACAATTCCCGGAGGAATGCCGTTGGCTCCGAGGCGCCAAACAGTTACAGTGTCATTGCTGTCCTTTCTGATGTCGGCTTTGGCGATGTTAACGGACCATCTATCCTCATAAACGAGTCCGAAATGGCACCGAATCGAAGAACGAGGAAGAATGCTGTTGCAAGGAGCCGATCCGTCAACGAGCATTTGGATGGATGGATGACACTGATCGAATCGACCGAGGGCATCGGGAAGAGCATCGGCGCCGCAATCGATCGGCTCCAGAACGAATGGCAATGGCTTTCCCGACGATTCAACAACCTCGTAAACAGTCCCCTCATTCTCCGTCGCTGAACGCAAACGGACGACACATGAAGTCGCATTGCCGTCCTGAAATACCAAAAGGACAGAAAACGATCCATTCGTCTCCTGATTAGCTTTCGATGCCAATTGTTCCAAACTGTCTCCGAAAACACCGTGTAACTCACATTCGGAAGCAAACTCCATCAATTCATCGTTTGATGGAAATCGCATCGAAGATGTTTTGTCGGATGGTTGGTTCGTGTTGTTTGTACAAGACGCTCCGAGAAACGCAAGAACGCAACAAATTCCAGACAATAAAACAGGAATTGCATTCCGAGTTTCATTCTGGGGTGCGCTACGGAAGATAACTGTCCTGTAGTGAAGGAGTGTTGTCCATGTTTTCATCGCGAAATTCCTGAAGGGTAACGCAATTCCGACTGCGGCCCGCGCCGGCGTACCAACGAGGGCGAGAAGGGGAAGGAGGAGGGCGAGGCGTTTCATTGCGGGCGGGGGCGGGGTCAATGCTGAATGATGAATGCGGAATGCTGAATGCGGCGTGGCGGGGAATTCGGGAAGGCCGCTCCGCGGCGGGCGGCGGCTTTGCCGCGCCCGCGCGGAGCGGAGGGGTGCTAGGGGTGGGCGGGGTTCATGGGCTCTGCGGTCTCTGCGTGGGATTTAGACGCGGCGGGTGCGTTCGTGGCGGGGTGCGGGCGAACGACGCGGAATAGGAGGTAGAAGGACCACAGAACGGCCCAGGCGAGGAGGACAATCGAGTTGCGGAGGTCGGCGCCGGTTTCCAAGTCTCTCCACGCGACGAGCGCCGGCGTCGCGCCGATGAAGAGGTAGTAGGTCTGGAAGACGAGGAAGAGGACGGCGAAGCCGCGCGAGCAGCCTGCGCCGCAGAACCGCCCCACCGACCACAGGAAGAG